>SDBS01000967.1_pt1 | contig 28908 bp, 23 predicted proteins | sample 2277091 | NCBI WGS metagenome assembly SDBS01 (sample SAMN10404972, study PRJNA504765) | marine sediment metagenome | isolation source: marine sediment core GS10_PC15, 163 cmbsf | place: Arctic Ocean: Southern Knipovich Ridge | collected 2010
CAAGTTTTGCCAGTTCCACGGCAAGCAAGGCGCGGTCCTCTTCGGCTTGGAGGTCATAGGGTTTATCGTCATATTGGTATTGTTCTTGATCTTGAATATAATTCCCTGCGTCGGCGCGATTATCGGTACGATCCTGTGGCTGGCGTACGTCGTGTGCGCCGTCGGCTTATCGATCTGGGGCTTGGTAATGGCTATGAAGGGCGAATATTGGAAGATGCCCGTTATTGCGCCCTTGGCCGAAAAATTGAACTTTTAATAACGTTTTCACAGATTGCGGCGTAAACGTACGGTTTCAGTACTGACCGATAAAACGTAGGAGGTAAAGCGGTATGGCGGAAACGACATCGCTGGAATTTTCGGCAGAGGAAATCGAAGACGGAAAAACTTTCGCGGGGATAGGATACCTGGGGATATTGTTCCTTATCCCGCTCCTGGCGAAACCGGAAAATAAATTCTGCCGCGCGCACGCGAAACAGGGGCTCGTTCTCTGTATTGCCTGGATACTCGCCGTTATCCCGTTCATCGGATGGCTTTGGGGTATTTTCGTTCTCGTTTGTATGATCATGGGCCTGATCGCGGCTTTCAACGGTAAATACCAAAAGTTGCCCCTCTTCGGCGCGATAGCTGAGAAGCTCACGTTCTAGTGGCGAACGACGCCGAGTTTACACCCGAAGAAGTAGAAGACGGCAAAGCGCTCGCGGCGATCGGTTACCTTTGGATGTTGTTCTTTATACCGCTCGTCGTAAAACCCCAGAACCGGTTCTGCCGCGCCCACGGAAAACAGGCGATGGTATTATTCATCGCCGGCGCGTTAGTATCGACGTTCTCTTGTTTCATCAGCCCGTTATTCGGGGGCGGGCTGATGGGGCTTCTCATCTTCGTCGTCCAAATAGTCGCGCTGGTCAAGACGTTGCAAGGCGGGTTTTGGAAGATCCCCGGCGCATGGGATTTGGCGTCGAGGATTAACCTATAATCGGGAACGTGCTGGCAATAGTAAACCGGCCTTCGGGCCGGTTTTACGCATTTGTTGCGGCAAGTATTTAGATATGATAGTATTTCGTTCGGTGGCTTAAGGCGATGGCGAATAAGGTAGACTTACGTAGCGATACGGTTACTAAGCCCTCGCCCGCGATGCGGGAGGAGATGGCTCGGGCCGAGGTCGGCGACGACGTCTACCGCGAAGACCCGACCATTAACCGTCTCCAGAAGCTAGTGGCCGAGCTGTTGGGTAAAGAGGCCGGCCTTTTTATGCCCTCCGGCACGATGTCAAACCAGGTGGCGGTGAAGACGGCTTGCCGCGGGGCCGAGGCGATTTGCGACGCGGAAGCGCATACCTTTCATTACGAGATGGCCGGCGCGGCCGCACGGTCCGGCATCCAGCTGGTCCCCGTCGCCGGCGAACGCGGCGTCTTGACGTGGGCTGACGTGGAAGGGGCGATACGCCCGGTCGCCGATTACTTCCCTCGCACCGGCCTTATATGTCTCGAGAACACGCATAACCGCGCGGGCGGCGCCGTTTACCCGCTCGACGTTATGGCCGACGTCGGCGAGAAAGCCCGAGCGCGCGGCATCCCGGTGCACCTCGACGGCGCCCGTTTGTGGAACGCGGCCGTCGCCACCGACGTCCCCTTGTCGGCGTACGCCGCCTGCGCCGATAGCGTATCGGTGTGCTTCTCCAAGGGCCTTGGGGCGCCGGTCGGATCCTGCCTGTGCGGTACGCGCGAGTTCGTCGAAGAGGCGATTATGGTGCGGCGTTCTTTCGGCGGCGCGATGAGGCAGGCCGGCGTATTAGCCGCCGCCGCCCTTTACGCCGTCGAACACAACGTGGACCGGCTTGCCGACGACCATCGCCGCGCCGGCGCCCTGGCGGAAGGGTTAGCCGACATAGCCGTCTTCGCCGTCGAGCCTCCGCAAACCAATATCGTAATGGTCGACGTCGTTGACGACGGTGTCGCCGCTCCAGCCTTAGCCGACGTATTGCAGGAAGCCGGCATATCGGTCCACGCGGTCGGGCCCCGCCGCATACGCGCCGTCACGCATTTGGATTTGGACGACGCCGACGTCGAGCGCGCTCTCCGTGCATTCGAGGACGCGGTCGCGAGGTTGCGGCCGAGCTGATTACGTTGTGAAAATGTATCTGGCGGCGGGCGAGGAATCGGGCGACCTTCACGGCGCTCATCTCGCGCGGGCCTTCAAACGGCTCGCGCCCGAGCTCGAGCTGGCGGGGATGGCGGGGTCCCGGATGCGCGAGGCCGGCGTAGAGGCCGTGGTCGAGAGCGAAGGCCACGGCGTCGTGGGCTTCGTAGAAGTGCTCGGCCGTCTCGGCCGGTTCCGGCGGGATTTGGACCAGTTGGCGGGTGCGATGGCGGCCGACGGCGACGCGTTGGTGGCAATAGATTACGGCGGTTTCAACGCGCGCCTGGTGGCGCGGGCCAAAAGGGCCGGCCTGAAGACGTTTTATTATATACCGCCTAAGTTGTGGGCGTGGGGCCGGCACCGCGGCAAGCGTTTGGCCCAAGACCTCGAGCTCGTGTTAGCCGTTTTCCCCTTCGAAGTCGACTTTTGGCGCGGCGCCGGCGCGGCCGTAAATTTCGTGGGCCATCCGTTGCTCGACATCACGAAGCCGTCGGGGCGCGACGTAAGGGCGGCGCTGGATATAGCGGAAGGCGAGAAGTTGTTGTTGATCCTTCCGGGCAGCCGTCGCCAGGAGATTGCGGCGCTTTGGCCGCCGGTGGCGGAGGCGCTGCCGCGCATAATGGAACGCGTGCCCGACGTTAGGCCGGTCGTCGCGCCGGCGCGTTCGCTGGGCGCGGATATATTGACGACGTACGCGCCGCTGCCGGCGGGCGCGCGGACTACGGACGAGGCGGTAGTCGACTTGATGGCCGCCGCGGATGCCGCGATTGTCGCCTCCGGCACCGCTTCCTTGGAACTCGCCATTCTGGGTACGCCGGCCGTAATATTGTACAAAGTCAACTTTCTTACGTGGGAATTGGGCCGGCGTCTCGTATACGTGACGCACCTGGGTCTGCCGAATATAATCGCCGGTAAGGCTATGGTCCCGGAATTGCTGCAGGGAGACGTAAAGGCCGACTTGATCGCGCGCGAAACGATCGAGATATTAACCAACGAGCTTCTGCGCGAGCAGATCGTAGCGGATTATGCCGCGGTCCGCGACGCGCTGCGGCCGCCGTCCGCTATCTCGGGTGACGGCGCCGGCGCGCCCGCGTACGCCGCGCGCTTAATATTGGACGCTATCGCCTAATGGTTAGCGACTTGCAACCGAAGCAACCCCGCCAGTCCGGCGTCGCCCGCCGCCTCTTCGCCGCCGCGGCGCGGTACTGGCACCTTTTACTGGTGGGGATGGTAGCGTCCGCGCTGGCCTCTTCTTTCGAAGCGTCGCTCCCCATTATTATCGGCCAGATCATAGACGTGCTGGCGGGGAAAAAAGACCAATTGTTGTTCAACCTGTTATTGCTCGGTTTCGAAAAACCGCGCCTGGTCGTGGTGAACTTTTTGCCGTTGTGGGTCCTCATCGTTATCCTCTTATCCGGCGCGTTCATATTCCTGAGGTCCTACCTAATCTCGTACGCCGGCCAACGCGTCGTCTTCAACATCCGGGAGAAGGCCTTTAATCACCTCTTAATGTTGCCCCTTCGCTTCTACGACGTGCGGCGATCGGGCGACGTCGTCTCGCGCGTTACCAACGACGTTAACGTTCTCCAGGATACTGCGAACGCGCTGAAGGACATTACCTCCGCCTTAACGACGCTCGTCATAGTACTGGTAGTGATGTTCGCGCGCTCGTGGAAGCTTACGTTGCTCGTTTTAATAACCTTCCCGGCGTTGGGTTGGATTATCAACAAACTAGGGGGCAAGAGCCGGAAGGCGGGGAAACGTTTCCAGGCCGAGATCGGTTCGCTGACGGCGTTGTTATCCGAGACGCTGCAGAACATTAAATTGATAAAATCCTTCCGGCGCGAGGAGTTCGAGCGGTCGCGTTTCCTGCGCCGCAACTGGGAGACGTTCAGGGCCTGGATGTACGGCGTCAAGATCGAGTCGATACTCCGTCCGCTGATAGAGGTCGTGAGCGGCCTGGGCATCGCCGGGTTTTTCTGGGTAGGTTGCCACCTGGTCTTGTCCGGCCGCATGACCACCGGAACTCTTCTCGGCTTCACCGGCCTGGTCGTCATCCTCTATCAACCGGTAAAGGTCCTAGGCCGGGTGACGGCGCTTGTCCAACGGGCGCTCGCGGCGGCCAGCCGCGTTTACGAGGTGATAGACGAACCTGAGGAACGGCGACTCTGGCGCACCGGCGATTTGAAGCGCCGCGTCGACGGGGCGGTCGGTTTCGACGACGTTTCGTTTACGTACGACAGTGAGACCTACGTTCTGGAGAACGTGACGCTCGACGTCCGCCCGAGCGAAGTTATCGCGGTCGTGGGGCCTTCCGGGGCGGGGAAGACGACGCTGGTCAGCCTTCTCCCGCGTTTCTACGACTTCACCAGCGGGTCGCTAACGATCGACGGTTATAATATCCGCGACTACGACCTCGACTCTCTCCGGGATCAGATCAGCCTCGTCCCTCAAGAATCGATACTTTTTGCCGATACCGTTTTTAATAATATAAGGTACGGCAAGTTGGACGCCGGCCTCGACGGCGTACGGGCCGCGGCGCGCGCCGCCAACGCCGACGATTTTATAATGGCTTTTCCCCGGCGTTACGATTCGTACATCGGCGAACGGGGCGTTCAGATATCGGGCGGCCAACGGCAGCGCCTCGCCATAGCGCGGGCCCTCATCAAAGACCCGCGCATCCTGATTTTGGACGAGGCGACGTCTCACCTCGACGCCGAGTCGGAAGCGCTCATCCGCGAGGCGTTGGAGCGGTTGATGGCCGGGCGGACGACTTTCATAGTCGCCCACCGCCTATCGACCGTCCGCCGGGCCGACCGCATCGTCGTACTCGACCGGGGGCGCGTCGTCGAGGTAGGAAACCACCACGAGCTGATAAGGAGAGACGGCGTTTACGCCCGTCTCCTGCACGCCCAGCTTGCGGGCGATAGCGAGAGTTAAGTGGCCGGGCTTCGCCAATCATCCGGGGGAGGGGGAGAAGGGACGCGGTGGGGCGGGCGGTTCTGGCTCGCGTTCGTTCTTTATAACTTACTACTCCACGTTTCGTTCGCGCTTTTATGGTTACCCGCGTTGGCGTTGCGTGAGTTTCGCGGGCGGTTCTTCAAACGCCTGGGCTTTCGTCTTCCACGCCTCAATAAGTCCATCTGGCTTCACGCTCCCTCGGTGGGAGAAGCGCTCGCCGTACGCGCGTTCGTAGAGGAACTCCGGCGCGATTTTCCCGGTTTCGAAATCGTGCTTACTACCTTTACCTCCGGCGGGCGGCAGGTCGCCAAGCAAGTAGCCGCCGACCACCACCTCGCTTTGCCTTTCGACCTTTACCCTAGCGTAGCGGCGACGGTACGCAGGCTTAAGCCCGCGCTCGTCTTGTTAGTAGAGGGCGACTATTGGCCCAACCTATTATTCGTATTAGCGCTGCGAGGCGTGCCGGTAGGGGTAGTAAACGGCCGCTTCACGCCGCGGAGCTTGAGGGGGTATCGGCGGACGGCCTGGCTCTTCGGACCGTTGTTCCGAAATTTCAAGTTCGTTTGCGCCGCCGAAGAGGAGTATAGCGGCCGCTACGAAGCGATGGGCGTGGATTCTGGGGATGTAGCCGTCACCGGTAACTTGAAATACGACAATTACGAGACGGCGGCACGCCCCGACGTTGCCGAATTGATCGCCGAAGCCCTGGGTAATCCGCGGCGCGACGACGTTTTGATAGCGGCCAGCACGCACGCCGGCGAAGAGGGAATGCTTTCGGACGTGTACCTTCGGTTACGCCGGGAGCGGGAAAGCCTTAAGTTGTTCGTCGCGCCCCGTTACCCGGAACGCGCCGGCGAGGTCGCGGCGTTGCTTGCGCGTAAAGGTATCGACGCGTCCCGCAGGGGACAACTGCCGGTTAAGAGGCCGGTGGACGCCGTCGTGCTCGATACGCTGGGCGAGTTAGGAGGCCTTTATCCGTTGGGCGCGGTAGCGGTTATAGGAGGCTCATTCGTTCCGCGCGGCGGCCAAAATATGATGGAGGCGGCGTACCACGGGTGCGTTACGTTGTGGGGGCCGCACGTTGAGAACTTCCCGCTCGAGACGGCGCGGTTGGCGGGGCGGGGGGGCGTCCGGGTCCGGGACGAAACGGAACTCTTGAGCGCTTTGGAGGAGATTTATGCCAGCGCGCAAGTACGAAACGTATTGGGCGACGAAGCGGCCGGCGTGGCGCGCGAGATGATGGGAGCGTCGAAGAGGTCGATAGCCGTTTTGCGACGTTATTTGGACGGGCCGAGGGCGTAATGGTCCGAGCGCCGGTACTCTACGAGACTCACCGCGCTTTGACTCGCAACGCGTTGGCGGGTTTTTTACTCAGGCCGCTGGGGTGGCTTTGGCAGGGCGTCGCCGCGGCCCGCCGTTTCTTGTACCGCAAGAACGTGTTCAAAGTGCATAGGCTGTCCCGGCCCGTTATCGGCGTCGGCAACCTGGCGTTGGGGGGCGCCGGTAAAACCCCCTTCGTAATATTCCTGGCTCAGTACCTCGTAAACCACGGCGCCAACGTGGCGGTTATATCGCGCGGTTACGGCCGCGACTCGAAGGGGCGCGTCGTCGTTCGCCGCGGCGGCGACGTTATCAAGGTGGGGGAGAGCCGGGCGGGCGACGAAGCGCTCATGACGGCGCGGGCCCTCCCCCGGGTTACGGTTATCGTGGACGAAGACCGCGCGGCGGCGGCGGAGTGGGCGATCCAGACTTTCGCCGCTCAGATAATATTACTAGACGACGAGTTCCAAAACCCGGGTGTCAGGAAGGACTTAAACTTCCTTTTGCTCGAGGCGAGGCGGCCGCCCGGGCCGACCTTCCCGGCGGGTTATTATCGGGAGGGGGCCGCGGCGGCGGCCGAAGCAGACCTTATCGTGTTCACCAAGTGCCGCGAGGAGGACTACCGCAACCGTTGGCGGAAGCTGTTAAGCAGATTGGGCGTAACCGCGCCTCAGGTGGAGGTACAATTCTCGCCGGCGTTTCTACGGCCTTTGAACCGCGAGGAACGCCTTTCGTTGAACAGGCTGGAGGGCGCTAAAGTTCTGGCCTTCGCCGGCATCGCCGATTTCGATTCCTTCGCCGAAGACCTCGCCGAGGCGGGGGCGGTCGTCGCGCGGCGCAGGCCTTTCGCCGACCACCACCGCTTCACGCACGCCGACCTCGCCGACGCGGAGGGTACGGCGCTGGTGGCCGGGTGCGACTTTCTGGTTACGACGGCCAAGGATGAGGCCCGGTTGGAGGGTTGGCGGCCGTCCGTCTTGACGTACGTTCTCGAGCAATCCGTGGAGATACTGGCTAACTTCGACGTACTCAACGATTTTTTAGACCGCATAATTTCTTCTTTGCGGCTTCGAGGAAACCCCGGTGACGAAGAGTAAGAAGTTGAAGTATTTACTCGAGTACGCGTTCGTCGTATGCACGTACGCGTGGGCCAATATGTTGCCGGCGTCGTGGGCGGTGGCGTTGGGCGGCTTAACGGGCTGGCTCGTGCACGCGTTGTGGGGCCGCCGCCGGCGCATAGCGCGGGCGAATCTCCGGCTGTGTTTTCCGGAGGCCGACGAGCGCTGGGTGAAGCGCGTGGCCCGGCGGTCGTTCGTCAATTTCGCCAAGGCCATGATCGATTACGGACGCATACCTAAGCTTAATCCGCGCAATTTGGAGAAGTACCATACCATCGTGAACGGTAGGTCGTTCGACGACGCGTTGGCGGCGGGAAAAGGGGCGTTGCTCTTTACCGGCCACTTCGGCTCGTGGGAGCAGGCGGGCGCCGCCATCCGCCTTTCGGGGTATCCCATTAACTACCTCGTGGGCGAACAGCATAATAAACGCGTCGACGACTTTATGAATAAAATCCGCGCCGGTACCGGTATCGGCCTTATCCACATCGGCGCGGCGGCGAAAGGGGTATTCAGGATCCTCAGGGCGAACGGTATGGTAGCGATCCTGTCGGATCAGGAAGCCGGCGCGGACGGCGTAGTCGTAAAATTTTTCGGCCACCCGGCGTCGACGCCCAAGGGGCCGGCGGCATTCGTCGCCAGGACGGGCGCCGCTATCTGCGCCGGTTTTGCGGTTCGCGATTCCAATCGGCACAATACCCTTTATATGCAGGACGTTATCGAGCCGGACATAACCGGAGATGCGGACGTCGATATCGCGAACATTACCCAATTGTATAACGACTTGCTCGAAAAGTACTGCCGGCAATACCCCGACCATTATCATTGGATGCACCGTCGCTTCAGAACCACTCATCCTGAGCTTTATGAATTCTGAACGAGTGACGGTTCCCTATGAAGGGTGGTCCCCGTTCGGTCTTGCAATTCTCGGGCGTATTTTTTATAATAGAACGTAGGGATGCCCAGGCCGCAAGGTTAATCGAGGAGAAAGAATATGATTAAACACGTTAAGCTTTTTATGGTGATCGCGGCCGTCGCGGCGCTTTGCCTCTCGTGTTCGAGTAAAAAGAAGGTCGTTACCGGGACCCAGTACAAATGTACAGAGTGCGGTAAAGTTTACCGGGACGATACGCGCGAGATGGAAGTCGACCGCAGCTTGGCCGAACAGCTCGGCGTCGAAGTGGTCGACGGTTATTGCCCCAAGTGCGGCCAGAAAATGGTTACCGTTGAACAGGTCCAAAACCAGAAATGCCCCGCGTGTTTAGCCGATGGCGGCGCCGTTACTAAAACAATCAAGATCGAACGAAAACTCGCGGATACGGTGCCGGGCGAAATCGAGGTCGCGGTGACGTGTCCCACCGGGAAATGCGCTCGCGTGGGACGTTTGCACGAAAAATATAATTGGGATTGGGGGTCCTGCCGCGCCGTCGTAGACGAAAAGATAGGTCTCGGTTTCAATGAGGAGATGGTGCGCGAGGCGTGGGGGCCGCCCAAGCGCGTTGAAAAAATCGGCAACGCGAAGAAGTGGTTCTACGACACCGGCTCCGTAACTATCGGCGCCTCGGGTAAAGTCATCGATATCAAACAATAACGGCGCCGCGCTACAAGGCGGCGGCCCTCCGGGGGGCGCCGTTAAAAGCCGAACCCTCCCTGGCGGGAGGGTTTTTTGACCCCGGCGGGATTTGAACCCGCGTCGCCGCCGTGAAAGGGCGGTGTCCTGGGCCAGGCTAGACGACGGGGCCGGCTGACGACGGCGTTTATATCATAAAAAGGTACGTTTGTAAAGGTTTACAGCCGGTTACCTGGTCGCGGCGCGATTTCGTGACGAGGCGGATTGACTTCGCGCCGTCACCCGAGTATAATTGCCCGAAAGAGTATGCGTTTGCGTAAAGAGATAGTACTTTTGTCGGTGCTGGCTTCGGCGACGGCTTCTTTAGGCCAATCCGAACCCGAGCATTACGCCAGCCGTGAGTTCGGCATCTATTTCGACGTTCCCGCAGGTTGGAAGCTCGAGCGTAAGCCCAAGGACGGGCTCGTGGCCCTTAGCGATTCGTTGGGCCTTTTGAAAATTACGGTCACGGCCCAAATAATGCCGAAGAAAAAAGACGTACGCGAATTCGCGAATAAGGTCGAGCTGACGCGGGGCCTCGCGGCCAAGGGAGTAGCCGTAGCCGGCCTCGTCGACGACCCGGCGTTTGCCGAGGCGAAACGCGACGTTTTGAAACCTTTCGTTTACGACGACGCCAAAAGGGTAGATAAGGCGCGCGATAAATACGAAAAGGCCGAAGCCCAAAGGCCGGTCGATTTGGCCGGTGGCGAGCGCGGCGAGCCGGCCGCTATACCTGAAGAACGGGAGTTCCTGGCCGAGATGACCACCAGGTTTTACGAGGCCGAGGATAACGCCGTTACGCGACTGGTGTTTTACGTTATCGGCGGCGGCGTCGGTTATACCGCTACCGTCGCTGCGGCGCGGGACGATTTTTTTGCCGCGCTGCCGCTGGCCCACGACGCCGTGGCGGCCATGAAGCTCGATAAACTCTCCGGCGGACGATACGCCCTTCCCGATGCCAGGGCGTTGGCAGCCGCCAAAAAGGGGATCATTATGGGGAAGGTGCTGAGGAACGGCCTCGCCGTCGGCGGCGCCGCGGTAAACCTATACGCCGACGCCGCCTCCCACGCCAAGGGGGTGCCGTCCCATCGCGCCCGCTCTAACGGTTACGGCGAATATTCTTTTACACAGCTCCGGCCCGGCCGTTATTATCTTCTCGAGGTCTACGGCGTCTCCGACGAGGGCGAGCGCGTGCGTTCGGTACAACCGATAACCAATATCGGCGTCGTCGAAGGGAGAATTATTTTCGTAAATATCGAGGTTTCGCGAACACAATAAAATCCAAAAGGGATTAAAACCCCTCGCGCGGCCGGGCGTCTAATTAACGGAGAAGGTAATTGGCGCCCGGCTAATGCTGTGCCTAGATTTCGATGCGTTAGCTGGCGATTTACGAGCGAGATGGAGGTGATACCGTGACAAACGAGACGAAGAAAACGGGCGAGAAGTTAAAGCGCCGCCTTTACGGCAAATTATTCCGCTACACATTCGCGTTCTCGTTGGCGCTGCACTTCGGCGTATGGGCCCTGGTAGGATGGCCGGGCGGCCCCGCGGCAGGCCGCGCCGTCGTCGGCCCCGAAGAAGACCGCATGATTATACCAGTGACGTGGCCTTACGAGAAGCTTCCGCCTCCGCCTTCGATCGAGTACGCCGAGCCGCCGCGGATGCCCGAGGGGGCGTCGGCTGAGGGCGACTTGGGCGAAATACCGATGCCGGTACCCGACAGGTATGCCGAGGCCAATACCATCCCCGACGCGGATGCGCGAAGCGGCAACGCGTTCGTAGATGCCGGACGCCGCATAATCGTCGAAACGCCGGGTGCGGCCGTAGCGGGACCCGTGTCGGCGTCGCCCGACCGCGTAGAATTCGTACCCGTTTCCAGGGTCCCTGCGTTAGTTTACCAAAGCCGCCCCGAGTATCCGGACATAGCACGCGGTTCCGGCATGGAGGGCGACGTCGTGCTTCTGGTCTATATCGACGAGCGGGGCGACGTCCGAAACGCGATCGTACAATCGTCGCCGGGCCTGCCGGCGATGGAGGAAGCGGCGGCAGAAGCCGCGTACAAGTGCAAGTTCAGGCCCGCGGAACAACAAGGTGCTCCGGTAGGCGTCTGGTACAGCCTGGTAATGCAATTCCGGCTTTAGGACGAAGTGGGGAATCGGGCCGGGTTAAAATCCGGCCTTTTCGAAAGTTAAACCAGAAGGCGTATAACCGCGTCGAAAAAGCGGAAGAGGTTTAAACTTGACACCCGTGGCGACTTGGGTTAGGATTTAAAGGTAAGGAAAGAGCATTCGAATATAGGAGGCTAAGCCGTGGCGAAAAAAGTAGAAGACGCTCAAGCGAAGCTAAAAAGTAGGCTCGGCGGCGGCCTGTTCCGGTATACCTTTATGATATCAGTCGCCTTCCACTTCGGCATCTGGGGCGTGGCTGAGATGCCTAAGGACGTTCTCGGCAAGAGGGGCGACGTTAAGATGGGCGACGGGAAGCTGAACTTAATAAGAGTCAAGAAAACTTACGAAGACTTACCGCCGCCGCCCTCCATCGAGCAGCCGGAACCCGAACAAACTCCCAAGGGTTTGGAAGCCAAGGGTGCGGTGGGCGAGGTGCCGTTGCCGGTTCCCGACGAGTTGGCCGAAGCCGATACGATTGCCGATGCCATCGGCGCAGACGACGGCGAGGGGTTCGGCGAAGGCACCGAGATCATCGTCGAGGAAAACATCGAGGTCGAGGACACGGGGATGAACCCGTGGGACAAGGTAACCATAATCGAATATTCGGAGCCGCCCGGCATCGTATACGAACAACGACCCGTATATCCGGATATCGCGCGCGACTCCAAGGTCGAGGGCGACGTCGTCCTATTGGTCTATATCGATGCCTCGGGTAACGTGCGTAACGCTATCGTCCAATCGTCGCCGGGCCTACCCGCCCTGGACGTGGCCGCCAAGAAGGCGGCGATGAAGTGTAAGTTTAAACCGGCGAAGCAACAGGGCGTACCGGTAGGCGTGTGGTATAGTATCGTAATGCAGTTCCGTATATAAGCCCCTTAAAATGAGGTTCGGCCGGGGATTACCCCGGCTTTTTTCATACCGATCGCCGGCCGGTACGCCGGGCGGCGCGCGGGAGACTATTGTTTTGTTTTTGACAAAATTCGCCCGGCTATTTATAATAGGGCGAAGGGGGCGAGCGCGATGCGGTTAAGGATTTATCCTTGGGTATTCGTTTTCGTGGCTTTTTTGACGTGTGGCGCGTCCGGTTTCGCGGCAGGCGTCGACGGGTACGTCGTGGCCCAGCTGGCCTGTCCGGTTCAAGTGACGAAGCTCGTCGCTGTTTACGGGGCCGCCGGCGCGAAGTATAAACCCGCCGACTATGCTAATATAAACCCCGAGGGCGCGGAAAAATTGTGGGTTTTCGCCGTCTTCGAAAACGCGACCGACGACCCGATTATGTCGTTTGCGTTCGACGTTTTGGTCTGGGATGCCGCAGGTAATGAATTGTTTCGGGATAATGAGGAGTTCCACTTCCCGCTCCGCGATAACGCTAAGAGTTGGGAGTGGAGTTGGACCTTCGACGGCGCGGCCTCGGCGGCCGGGGTGGTTTTTATCCCGCGTGTCATAAACTTCCCGGCGAGCCGGAAGTGGGAAGCCGACGGGAAGTTCGTCGAGATTAAATTGGACGAGATGCGTAAGGCGGAATGAGAAGTGCGGTTTTCGCGCAGCTTGATTGTTTTATCGCTCGGCGCGGCGGCCGCGGTTTGGGCCGCGGGCCTGCCCACGACGATGGCTGAGGCGATTGCCCTCGGCGACTTCGACCGTCTGTTGGTAGAAGTAAACAAACAATTCGATATACCGCCCGTACCGCTTTCCGGACCGGAAGCGGTTTATCCAAAGATAGCCGGCGAGGCCGGGGCGCAGGGGACGGTAAAGGTCGTGCTTCGCGTAGACGAGTACGGCGACGTGCTCGACGTGGTCGTTGCGGATTCGCCCGGTTGGCTCGCTCTCGAGGAAGCGGCCCGGAAGGCGGCGCACACTATCCGTTACAAACCGGCGACTCGCGACGGCGAGCCGGTTGCCGCCTGGTACGTGGCGGATATTATATTTTATATACCTTCACCGGACAACTGGGATCGATAACTCTACTACTCTCTTATGACGACGCCCGCGATTATTTTACCGCCCGGCATTACGGAGGAGTATGAGGAAGACATCCTCGACTTCCTCGGCGAGTGGGCCGCGGATGACCGAATAGAGGGGGTATTGTTACTCGGTCGGGCTTGCGGCCTTCCGTACTTCGCCCCCGAAGCGGACGTCGTCGTCGTAACCGGGGAGACCGACGCCGCGGGCAGCCCGGCCTTCCGCGCAGCCTGCGGCCGGACGTGGTTCCGCGTGCGCGTTACTTCGCGCAAGGAGTTTCTGGAGGAGTTAACGACCGGCGCGGTGACGCCGTTTAAAGTAGTTTTAAGGGAATCTTTTATAGCGCTCGACCGGCACGGTAGGTTGGCGGATGCCCTTCGGGCGCTCGAGCCGATGTTTAACCGCGACTTGCCGCGGGCGAAGTTGGCCGCCGCGGCCGAAGCCGCGGCCGCGTTGCGGGATGCGGAGGTAGCGTTAGCGGATGCCAACCCGTCCGACGCCGGCGAAGCCCTCGCGCGGGCATGTGTCAAGCTGGCCGAACTCGAGCTCTTAACCGATGGCGTCCGCCCCCCGTTTATATGTACGCTGGCCGCTTGTGGAGAGGGCGACGCCCGGCGGGTATACGCGTCGATTTGGCGGGTCCGCGACGACGCAGATGAATTAGCCCGGGTTGCGGCGGAGGCCTCCGCCCTGTTTAAACGTCTACTGCCCGCTGCGGCGTCGTCCGTCTTCGATCTCCTGATCAAGCGCGGAGGCAGCGCGTTGGCGGCGTCGGTGATCGAAGCCTTGGGTTTGGGCGACGTCGCCGACATCGATTTGGTGCTGGTAGCGCTCAACGCGTACGGCCTCGTGAAGGTGGGCCGCGAAGAGCGGCAGATTCCGGGGCTGGCGGGTTTAACGTATAACGAACCGGTACTAACGTTATCCTGAGGACTTATAGCGTTAACCTCACAACGAGCTAGTCGCCAAAGGGAAAGATATGGAGGCTAATCTTAATTCGGTCGGCAAGAAGGTAGTTTGCGTTGTTGTGATATCCGCGTTAGCGGCGTCCGCGGTTTTTGGCGCGCGCGGGGCTTCGTTGTCGACGGTGCGGCGAGTAACGGTCCAGGCCGACGGAGGCGAGTTGACCGTCAAACTGGACGACCGAAGCGCGACGTTCACGGTTTCGGCGCCGGCGAGGTCGGTGGTAAAAGCCGAACTCGGCGTGACTATCTCGACGGCTATCTATCCGTCGTTCGGCGCGACACCGGGACCGTCTTTGCCTTCGCTCGAGCTCGCGCGGTGGCGTGGCCTCGCCTTCGAAGAAGGTGCTTTGGCCGCGGTCGAGCTGAAATTGGAAGAGGCGGTGGGCCCGCTGGTAGCGGGCAGGGGCGGTTTTTTAAAAACGCTCGCGTTGAGGTTGAAAGCGGCCTACGAGGCCGAAGAACATACGGCTTCCCGCGTGGCTTTCGCCGACGCTCAGGCTTTCGTGGGAACCGCTATCGCGCTCTCCAGGGCCGACGGCAAGGTCCCGCCGGAGCTCGGCCTGGCGAGCGAGGCCGCCAGCAAGGCCGCCCAGGATAAAGAGCGGTTTTTAAAAGAGAACGTTTTGGCGCAGGTCCCGGGAGGGCGTTACGGGTGGGGCGAGGATTTGAAACGGATATATCTTACCAGCCTGTGGTTGGGCCGCGGCTTCGAACGAGTCGACGAGCGAGAATTTAAAGCGGCTTTAACATTGGTTTGGGCGGTCGAGAATGAACCGGAGCTGGCGCGCCAATATCGGGCGCTGGCCGGATTATGCGACGCGCTCGCCGGCCTGCCGCCGGGAACGGCATCGGTTGCCGATTACGTAGCCCTTCTCGCCGGGCAGGACGCCGTCGCGGTCCTCAAGGAACTCGGTACCGTTCGGAAACTACAGCTCGAGGCCAAAGATAAAGGCGAATTATTCGTCTTTCTACCCGCCCTCGGCCAACCCGAAGTGGAGTTAATACGCCGTTGGGTAGCTCGCGGCGAGGTGCCGGAGGGGTCGTGGGGGGAGGCGTACGCCGCGGCGACGTCGGAACGGGAGGGCGCGCCGGCGCCGGCTCGAGACGCTCCCTGGCCGGATTATATGGCATACGCCTGGGACGCTTTGCTGAAGCCGGAGGCGACGCCCGAGGCCGCGAAGATGACCTGGGACGATGGTTATAAGGCGCGCCTTCGCGAATCCTTCGTCACTTCTTTCGACCAGGTGCGGGGCCGCGCGCCGGCCGCGCCGCCGCCGGCCGCCGGCGGCGAGGGCGTTGCGGTAGACGTAACTCCCGATTTACGCCTGGAACCCTTACCCGAATATTACGTACGTATGGCCCGGGCGTACGCCCGGTTGAGGGATATCCTCACGGCTGAGCTTACGCCCGCTGTTTTGGAAGGTATACGCGGCCGGCGCGAGAGAGGCGCCGCGGCCGCGGAGTCGGTCGCCGCGGAGGCGGCCGACATAAGCGAGTTGTTCTTCGGCCTGTACTTATTTTCGTGCGCCGACGTCGGCATAACGCCTTCGCTCCGGTACGGCGAGGTAGCTGACCGGGCCGCGGCGGCGACGCGGGCCCACGAGTGGCTCGCGAACTGGCGCGCGGACCAGGATATGGCGATGGACGTGCGAGAGGACTGGCCGCTCGGGCCGGCGGACCCCTCCAATCCCGGGAAGGGGACCGTCTACCGCTGCGTTCTCGGCGTACGCGCCGTTGACGTGGAGGTCAAATACGACCGGAAGCCGTCGTTCTCCGTCTCCGGTACGACACGGACGGCGGACTTGCACTTCAAGCCGGCGAAATATACGGTATACGTACCGGTAATAGTTGAGGTCGTCGTACCCGGCTCCAAACCTTTAACCAAGGCGCAATTTCGTAATATTTGTAACGAACACAAGACCGAAGGGGCCATCGTCGCTGCTTTGAAAGAGTATGGTAAACGGAAAGAGCCGCCGGCCGAGGAACCCGAACCGGAGGCTGATAAAGAGGTCGACACCGGGATGGTAGTGCTCATCGTCGTATTGGCAGTATTCGCTTTGATAGCTATTATCGCTCTCGCCGCCAGCCGGCAGCGTTACTGATATGCGGAATTCCTTTCGCCTTGACTTGTATTTGGGCCCGTGGTAGCATTTCGCGCTGGAACGGAGGAGTTTCCCCTCCGCTTTTTTATATCGTGACTTTGTTAAAACACCTTATTTCCACACCATTAGTATTCGCAGTTTTCGCCTTAGGGACTTTCGGCGTAATCGAATTTGCTTACGGCCAAAGTCCGGGCGAAGTTACGGTAGGCGACGTCAAATTCGAGGGATTGGTCAGTATCGACGACGCCGCCGTCAAAACGGCTATAAGGCTGGCTCCCGGGTTACTCGTCACCGAAGCTGAGCTTAAGACTATCGTCCGCGACGACATTAAAAGGATATATCGTCTCGGTTATTTCGATAGGGTGGACGCGTACTACGAAGATACTTCGCCCGGGCATATCGACGTCATCTTCGATATCGAAGAAAGGCCGCGCGTGAGGGAGGTCAACTTCGAGGGGCGTAGGAGGGTAAAACGTAAAGCGCTCGAAGAAGTCATGAAAGTCGAAGCGGGGGAACGGCTTTCGCTGTCGCGATTGAACGGCGACGTCGAAGCGATAAAGGAAGTGTACTTCGAGAAGGGGTACAGGTTCGCCGACGTATCGTATCGTTTGGAAGAAATGAGGGGCGGCGTTAATGTGACGTACGTTATAACCGAAGGGCCGAAAGCAGTTATTCGCGGGATCGTTGTCGAGGGTAATAAAGTTCTCTCCGACTGGTACATTTTGAATAAGGTGCTGAAGACCAAGATAGACCGTTTTTATAATACGAAAGTTTTAGACGAAAAGGTATTAGAGGAAGATTTCCGCCGCATCGTGGAAGCGTACGCGAACCGCGGGTACGTCCGGGCGGAGGTCGTCGACCACGAGGTAGAATATAGGAAGAAGCGTTCCGCGATTTACATCGTAATAAGGGTCGAAGAGGGCAAGTTATATCGGACGGGCGAGCTGCGTTTCGTAGGCAACGAGAATTTCGACGACGCGGAATTGTGGGAGCGCGTAGACTGGCGCCCGGGCAAACCTTTCTCGGAGAAGAAGCTCGCCGACGGTGCCGATAGCGTTAGAGCCCTCTACAAGAACAACGGTTATTTATTCGCCGCCGTCGAAGCCGCGGAAGAGGTCGACGACGACGCCGCCGTCGTGAACGCCGCGATCCGGATAGATGAAGACCGGCCGGCGTACGTGCGGCTTATAGATATTTACGGAAACGTTTCGACGCGCGATAAGGTCATACGGCGCGAGATGCGGCTCCAGCCGGGCGACATCTACAAGGAAAACAAATTGATCCGGTCCGTGCAGCGGCTCCACAACCTCGGTTATTTCGACGAGATCAGGCCCGACATCCACGTCGCCGACCGCGAGCGAGGATTGGTTGATCTCGAATTGGACGTCGTGGAGAAAGCCAATACCGCCAAGGTCAACTTTGGCGCAGGCTACAGCACCCTCGACGGCTTGGTCGGGACGTTCAGCCTGACTTGGGCGAATTTCGACGCGTCGAAGTTGCCCCAGATCTGGAGGTGCAAGGGGGCGGGGCAGGAGTTGAGATTGTCGACGGAATTCGGCCGGCGCCGTTCGCAGTATTCGATGGGGTTTACCGAACCGTACCTGTTCGATACGAAAACGTTGGGTTCTTTCGACATTTATAATATAACGCGCATAAGGCCTTATTACGACGAGGAGCGATTCGGTTGGAACGTTACCTTCGGCAGGCCGCTGACGGAATACGTTCGCGGCCGGTCGACCTATAAGTTCGAATCCGTTGAGGTCGGTTCCAATTACTACGACCCGAGTAGGTTGCCGATTTGGGTCGCGAGCGAAATCGGTCGCAAGAATACTTCCTCCGTCTCGTGGGCGGTGGAACGCGACAGCCGCGACAGCGTGTTCTTTCCTCAGGCGGGTTCGGACAACGAGGTTTCGTTGGAAGTAGCCGGTTCCGTCTTCGGCGGCGACGTTGAATTCTGGCGATTTACGACGGGTTCCAATTGGTACTTTAACTATATTTGGGAGACGGTACTCGCGGTCCGGGCGCGGGGAGGTTATATCGACCGCTACGGCGCGACGAAGACGGTCCCGCTTTACGAGAGGTTTTATTTAGGCGGCGCCAATACGGTACGGGGTTACGACGAGTGGGAGGTGGGGCCCAAGGATAAATTTGGGAATCCCGAGGGCGGCAAGGCGATGTTCTATACCAACTTCGAATATCGCATACCGATATCTAAAGAGTTCTTCCATTTGATCGCGTTTTGGGATTCCGGTTATTGTTGGCGGGAATTACAGGACATAAATTTACAAGACCTACAGTCGGGCGTGGGAGGCGGCATCCGCATTAACATCCCGATGATGGGCCTTTTGGGAATCGACTACGGTTACGGCCTGGAGGCCCATTCAGGCCAGATACACTTCAACATCGGCAACATGTTCTAGCGTTTTCGGCCTACGGCGTCGGGCGCATCCGTCGCATTCCGGGACAACCCGCGGCGGCTCTAATTCCGCAGGAGGACGCGTTGCGAGCAGCCGATTGGCGAAGCGCCGCGTGGAATATCGTCGGCGCCGGCGCGCTGACGTTGGTGGCGGCCGGGTTTTTGAATATCCCGGCCGTGTTGGCGACTTTTACGCCGCGCCCAGAACCCACGGGCGCGGCCTTCATCGTCGCCGGCCAGCTCAGGTGGGGCGCGGGCGTAGCCGCGGCGTTTCTCGTTTTGCGCGCGGCCGGCCTGTTCAAAATAAAGGCCGTACGGGACCTGTTATCGCTTTTAGGCCGCGGGAACGCCGTGACGTGGGCTTTGGTTATCTTCGGCGTCGCGTTGGCTTTACGATTGGGTTACGCCTTTTTCGCGGAGCCGCCCCCCGTATCGGACGAACGGCACTACGACGCGCTCGCGAGGAATTTGGCGGCCGGGAAGGGTTATACGTCGGCGGGCGTGCCGACGGCCTACTGGCCGGTAGGTTACCCGTTAGTCCTGGCGGCGTCCTATATTATCTTCGGTTACCATTACCTCCCGGTAGTAATACTTCAAGCCGCGATAGGGGCGGCGACGGCTGTAGGCGTGTATTTGCTAGCGGTCGCGTTGGGGGTCGGGCCGTGGGGTCGTGCGGGGGCGTTGTTGTTGGCGTTGTGGCCGAGCCAGATCGCGTACGCCTCCCGGCTCTTTCCTTACGTGATTTTCGGTTTCTTTTTCCTCGCATCCGTTTACCTAATAACGAAGTATAGGGGGTATATTGCCGCGGCAGCGGCGGGGGCACTGGCTGGCGGCGCGGCGCTACTCATGCCGGTCGCGCTTCCTTTACCGGTTTTATTTTTTTTGCACGACGCATTGGCGCGGCGAGGCGTGCTTCGTGCCGCGGCGCGGGGGGCGCTGGCCGCAGCGGTAGCCGGGGTCATTATAACGCCGTGGGTTTGGCGTAATTATCGAGCGTTTGGCGAGTTTATACCCGGCGATACCAACGGCGGCGTGACCCTTTGGATAGGTAATAATCCGCGCGCTACGGGTACGTACAATTTCCCGCTGGACCGAAAAAACCCGCTCTTATTATTCGATGGCGAGATCGAGCGTGACCGCGAAGGTTACAGGCTGAGTCGGTTTTATATCCGCCATAACTTGCATCAATTCTTACTACTTGCGGTCCCGAAATTCGTTTATGTTTACGGAGCCGACGTATCGGTTTTCCAACTGGAAGGTTTGCGGCGGGGCGAGGAAACGCGCAAGACGGCGACGAGTTTCCGGGCCCGCCTGGCGCAGACGTATTACGCGCTGTTTTGGGTTTTGTTTGTGCTGGGGGTATATCGCCACAGGCGACATTTGTATAATATCAGGTTGCCGGCTCGGTCGTCTTTGGCGACGTTGTTACTTTGGCCGGTTTACTTAACCGCGGTGTACCTGGTATTCTTTGGCCAGGATCGGTACCACCTTGCGATGGTACCGTTTATGGCAATATTAGCGGGCGCGGCGGCGTTTAACCTGAAGGAAAAACCCTAACGGTTTCGTAATTATTCCGTCGAGCCGCCGCGTTGCTTAGGCTTGGCCTCGACCGGTTCTCGGGACCTCTTATCGGTGAGGAAAGGTAGTTTGCCGGTGGGACGAACGAAAGAGGGATACGCCGAGGAGTTCGATTGGCGTGCGCTGTTATACAACGGCGTCGCGGCCGCGGCGCTGGCCGTCGTCGCGGCAGGGTGGATTAACATCTCGGCGTTTTTAGCGGCGTTAACGCCGTACGCGGAGCCGCCGGGCGAGGTTTCGATAATCGAAGATCAGGTCCGGTGGGGCGCGGGGGTGGCCGCGGCCTTTTTGTTTTTGCGGGGCTTCGGCGTCTTCCGCTTGCCTTGGTTCCGCGGCCTTACGTCGCTTTTGGGCCGAGGAGACAATAGAATTTGGCTGCTTGTTATCTTCGGCGTTGCTTTGGCCTTACGGCTGGGCTACGCCGCGGTAGCGCCGCCGCCGCCCGTTTCGGATGAAATCCACTATGACGTCTTGGCTCGGAGTTTGGCGGCCGGCGGGGCGTACGTCGAGGACGGCGTTCCTACAGCTTATTGGCCCGTCGGTTATCCCGCGCTGATTGCTGCGGTCTACGTCGTATTCGGCTTTCATTATCTCCCTATAATGATTTTCCAAGCGGCTCTGGGGGCGGGTACGGCTGTTTTGACGTGGCGGCTTGCGGCGCTGCTATTTAAGGAAAATTCGGCGCGTGCGGCCGGATTGATAGTGGCCATCCTGCCGAGCCAACTCGCTTACGCGGCGCGGCTCTTTCCCGCGGTATTCTTTGGCTTCGTGGCGGTCGCTGCGTCGTTAGTTATAATAAAATACGGTAGGACCGTCGCCGCCGCTGGCGCAGGGTTATTGACGGGAGCTGGTGCGCTGGCGGCGCCGTTACTTTTATCGATGCCCGTCGCATTTTTATTAATAGACCTTTTTACCGGGCGCGGCTTGAAACGGGCGTTAACGCGTGCTTTGTTGGCCGCAGCCGTGACGGCCGCGTTAGTCGCGCCATGGACGTACCGTAATTGGCGTGTCCTGGGCGCTGTCGTACCGGTCTCGACGAACGGCGGCGTAAACCTATGGATGGGGAATAACGCTAACGCGGACGGTTGTTACAATTTTCCCACTTCCCCGGCTAATCCGCTATATCTGGTCCGCGATGAAGTGCAGCGCGACCGCCTAGGCCGCGGGCTGGCGTGGGATTTTATCCGCCGCCACCCGGCAACGTTCGTCAAGCTAACCATCCCCAAGTTCGCGAACTTATACGCGACGGACACCTCGGCCTTCCAATACGGCGAAAAGCGGTACGGCGTGGACGTGGCCGTCTCGGCCCGGCGCTTCCCGGCCCGCTTCGCACAAGGCTTGTACGCGTTGCTTTGGGTCGGTTTTATCGTGGGGTCGTTTAAGAAACGCCGTCAGATTTTTTCTTCAATCGAAGGGAAATTACCGCTCGCGGTCGTATTAGCGGTTCCCGTTATTTTGACCGCGGCATATCTCGTGTTCGTCAGCCTTGACCGGTACCATTATCCCATGTTGCCGTTTATCGCCGTCGTAGCCGCGGCCGGCATAGGGGACGAGCCGGGGGACGGTCCCTTCGAGTAAGTAGGATTATGAATTAGCAAGGGAACCCTTTTGCGACTCGGGAGGTCGCGTCTTGAACCGGCGACGGGTAACGTCGTTGTTTAAAAGTGGCGTCGGCGAGAAGGTACTATTCACGCTACTAGTATGCGTGTACATAGCGCCGTTATGGGCGTTCCGCTACGTCCCCACGGCCGACGGTCCATCCCACCTCGCCAACGCGGCAATAATTAAGGATTACCACGACCCGGGCGCGACAACCCTCCGAGAGTACTACGTCATAAGCGGGAGGCCTTCGCCGAACCTCCTGTACCACCTGAGTTTGGTCGGTTTGATGTACGTCTTCCCGCCGTTAATCGCGGAGAAGGTTCTCCTGTCGTTGTACGTCGTATTGTTCGCGGCGGCGTTTCGGTATCTCGTCGTCGCCGTCAGCGGAAGGCCGGGGCCTGCGGCGCTCCTTGTCTTTCCTTTCGTTTTCAGCTTCTCTTTTAGCCTGGGTTTCTTCGGGTGGGCGATATCGTTGGCGCTGGCTACGTTGGCGGTGGGTTACTATTGGCGGCGGCGGGGCGCGTTTAACGTCCGGACGGTGGTAACGCTAAACGTTTTGGGGTTCGCCATCTACCTCGCTCACCTTTTGGGGTGGGCGATATTCGTGGGGACGACCGTTGTGCTTGCCTTGTCGGAGGGCATGTGGCTTTGGGCAAAGGCTGGGCGGAGCGGCTCGAGTGTCGGGGAAGCCTTCCGCGCCCTATGGTCCAGGGTCGCCGTCGTCGTGTATATCGCGCCGGCCGCGGCGGTAGGGCTTGGGTATTGCGTTAAGTACCCCAGCGATTATCCCGTTTCGCATACACCTTTTCCGGAGTTGGCGCAAAACCTCCTGCGACTGGAGTGGTTAATTTCGTTTAACGTATGGCAGCGCGCGGCGGCTTACGCTACGGCCGCGTCTTTCGGCGTTCTCGTCCTCTCGGTTATTGCCTACAAGGTTTACGTAACGCTGGTCTGCAGGTCGTTTAGGGTGCCGGGGGGTTGGACGCGGCGCGACGTTATTTGGGGAGTGGCGATAGCGTTCGTGGTTTTTTATCTCCTGTGTCCGTGGGGCGGCCCGGCGGGCGGGAGCTACGTAAGCCCTCGGTTAGCGTTGATCCCGTTTTTGGTAATCGCGGTGTGGTTGTCGACGGTGCCCTGGCGTATCGTCCGCCGTACCTTGTTTATACTGGCGCCGGCTTTGGCGGTAATAAATCTTTACGGCGTAGTTTTGGGGTACGCTAAGGCTAACCGCGACCTCGACGAATACAATACCGGCCGCTACTTCGTAACCGAAGGTGCGACGGTGCTTCCGGTGCATTATATCTCCGCTATCGGTAGAGATAAAAAAGCGGACTATATGTGCAACGCCGTGAGTTATTACGTCTTGACGAACTACGGCGTCAACCTCTTGAATTACGAGGCCGACTTCAGTTACTTCCCTGTGAATTGGCGCTACGGCGCGCCGGTGGGCGAGTGGGTGAGCGAATCGCGCGGGACGCCCATATACGAAGCCCGGGCCGTATACAACCACGCCGACTACATCGTGTGCTGGAAAGTGAACCCTTTATGTGGCGGCATGCGTACCATACTGTCGCGGTACGACTTCGTCTATGGTACGACCCACCTTATGGTGTTCAGACGCCGCGGCGACGAATCTGAGTTAATCGGCGGTTGAGCAGTCAACCGGTTAGGGTCACCTTCCAAATGATAGAAAAATAGCCGGCATGGAGCCGGCTTTTTCTCGGCGTTAAGACTCGGCCGCTAATCCGCCAAAGCCTTTTCGGAAAGTTTAATCGCGCACATATTAGAACACATAGTGCACGTGTCGGCTTCGACCTGGGGCGTGTTTTCGCGGCGGCGGCGGGCCGCTTCGGCCGGGTCGACGGCGAGGTCGGCTTGCCGCTGCCAATCGAAGGTCCTCCGCGCCCGCGACATCTCCAGGTCCCACTCGGCGGCGCCGGCCACGCCCTTGGCTACGTCGCCGGCGTGCGCGGCGATGCGGGACGCTATCACGCCCAACCGCACGTCTTCCGGGCCCGGTAGGCTCAGGTGTTCGGCCGGCGTAACGTAGCATAGGAAATCAACGCCGGCGGCCGCCGCTATCGCGCCGCCGATGGCCGCGGTAATATGGTCGTAGCCGGGTGCGACGTCCGTGACCAGCGGCCCGAGAGTATAGAACGGCGCGCCGCCGCTGACGGCTTTTTGGAGGCGGATGTGCTCGGCCACGGCGTTGAGCGGTACGTGGCCCGGGCCCTCGAGCATAACCTGCGCGCCTCGCTGCCGCGCACGCTTCGCCAGCTCGGCCAACGTGAGGAGTTCGGTTATTTGGGCGCGGTCGTTCGCGTCGGCCAGGCAGCCGGGCCGGAGGCCGTCGCCAAGCGAGAACGTGAAGTCGTGTGTTAGGGCGAGGTCTATAAGTCGCTCGTAATGCTCGAAGAACGGATTCTCCGCTTTGCGGCGCGCCATCCACCCGGCCATGAGGGCGCCGCCGCGCGAGACGATGTCGAGCTCGCGGCCCTGGTTCTTCAATCGCTCGATCGCGTGGCGGGTGACGCCGGCGTGGAGCGTCATAAAGGAGACGCCGTCGCGGGCGTGTTCCTCGACAACGTCGAACAGTTCGTCAACGGACACGTCCTCGAATTCCCGGTCTTCTTCCTCGGCTCGAGCTACAACCTCGTACACCGGCACGGTCCCGAGCGGCAGCGACGTCTCGGCCAAAATAGCTTTTCGGATAGCGTGGAGGTCGCCGCCGGTAGAAAGGTCCATCAACGCGTCGGCGCCCGCTTCCTCGGCGACGCGGGCTTTGCAGAGCTCGAGGGTGACGTCGGCGTGGTCCCGGCTCGAGCCGATGTTGGCGTTGACCTTGGTGCGCAAGCCCCTGCCGATGGCGACGGCCCGTACGCGCTCGTTTAATATTTTATTGAAAGGGAGGACCGTAACGCCTTCGGCGATGTCGGCGCGGAGCGTTTCGGCGGATATATTTTCCGCGGCGGCGGCCCGCTTCATTTCATTAGTTACGCGGCCTTCTGCGGCCGCTTTGAGCTGCGTCATAAAAGAACCATCTCCGTATAGAAATTCTATTAAATAATCACTTGAAAGTCAAGGATATTCCCGTTTCCGCCTTTAGCGGCGTTAGGAACTCCCCACCGGTAATACCGTATCCTCTAGCTTGATTGACGCGGTCGATAACATTATAATCGGACTCGAGCGGATTCTCGCTAATCGGTATTCCAACAACCGGTTTTATTAAGGAGTCGATATGCCAACCGACCTTGAGATCGTGCGCGCGGCGACGATGCGGCCCATCGTGGATGTCGCCGCCGATTTGGGCCTAACCGACGACGATATCGAGCTATACGGCCGTTACAAGGCCAAGGTGAAACTCGCCGTCCTCGACGCCCGCCGCGATAAGCTGAGCGATAAGCTGGTCCTCGTTTCGGCCATCACGCCCACGGCGGCGGGCGAGGGTAAGACGACGACTTCCATCGGCCTTGCTATGGGCCTGGCTAAGCTCGGCGAGCGCGCCTGCCTGGCGCTCCGCGAGCCCAGCCTCGGGCCGGCGCTGGGGATGAAGGGCGGTGCCACCGGCGGCGGCCGAAGCCAGGTCCTGCCGATGCAGGATATCAACCTTCATTTCACGGGCGACATCCACGCCGTGGGCGCGGCGCATAACCTTTTAACGGCGATGGTCGACAACCACATCTACCGGCGCCTCGAGCCCATGCTCGACCCGCGACGCGTGCGGTGGGGTAGAGTTTTGGACGTCAACGACCGCGAGCTCCGCGACGTCGTCGTCGGCCTGGGCGCGCCTACCGACGGCGTGCCCCACGAGTCCTTCTTCGACATAACCGCGGCGTCGGAGGTTATGGCCATACTATGCCTCGCCGAAGATTTGGCTGACCTCAAGCGCCGTCTGAGCAACGTCCTCGTCGGCTTCACGTACAAACGCGAGCCTGTGTACGCTCGGGACCTTAGCGCGGCGGGCGCGATGACAGTCTTGCTACGCGACGCGCTCAAGCCTAACCTCGTCCAGACCATCGAGGGGACGCCGGCCTTCGTTCACGGCGGCCCGTTTGCTAACATTGCCCAGGGGACTAACTCCGTCGTCGCGACGAAGATGGCGCTCGCGTTATCGGATTGGTGTATCACGGAGGCCGGCTTCGGCTTCGACCTGGGGGCGGAAAAGTTCTTCGACATAAAGTGCGTTTCCGCGGGCCTCGACCCGTGCGCCGTGGTACTCGTGGCCACGGTGCGCGCCCTCAAGATGCACGGCGGCCGTGATATCGACGAGTTAACAGAACCCGACGCGGCCTCGGTCGAGCGGGGGCTGCCGAACCTCGCAAAACACCTAGAGAGCATAGGCCGGTTCAAAGAGGCGCCGGTCGTTGCGTTGAACAAGTTCACGAGCGATACCGAAGAGGAAATCGCCGTGGTCCGGCGTTTTTGCGAGAACCGTGGCGTGCCGTTCGCCGTGTGCGACGGCTGGGCCCGGGGCGGGGAGGGGGCGGTCGAGCTGGCGGAGGTGGTGCGGGATTCCATATCGTGCAATACGCCGTTCGAGCCGATGTACCGGCTCGAGGATTCCGTAGAGGATAAAATATCCGCGGTCGCGAGGAAGGTATACGGCGCGGAGGCGGTGGACTTTACGCTCGAGGCGAAGCGGGACCTCCGGCGGATTAAAAAGCTCGGCTACGACAAGCTCCCGGTGTGCATCGCCAAGACGCAGAAGTCGCTTTCCGACAATCCGAAGCTGCTCGGCCGGCCGGAGGATTTCCTCGTGACGGTGCGCCGGATACTAATAAACGCGGGGGCGGGATTCCTCGTACCGCTCACCGGTGATATTATCCGAATGCCGGGGTTGCCGGTGGAGCCCGCGGCCAAGCGGCTCGACGTCGATGCGGAAGGTAATATCATAGGCCTCGAGTGAAGCAAAGTCCTGTCCTATTATTATAGGTCTATGCTCGGGATAATCTTTGATTAGGGGGTAAACTCTACGCCACTGGGAAAATAATATTGATTTTTTAGGATTATGGTTTTATATTAGAGTGAATCAGCTACTAACGTAAAGGGGGATTACTGTGACATCTAGAGGGATTAAAGCAGCGGTATTTATTTCGCTCATAGCGGCGTTGACGGCGTCCGCTGGGATGGGCGATTTGGTGGCATCTTTCCCCGCGCCCGGCTCAAACCAACACTACGGCTTGGCCGCGGATGCCAATTATCTGTATACCCATCACAGCAGTAGCGTGGGCAGTTGGCCCATTTTTATTATTAGGCGGACAAGCGGGTCTTTAGTCGGTTCGTACCGCAGCCCCTTTTACGGCGTTACGCCGGGGAATTATAATTGTTTCCGCGGCATGAGTTATGAGGCGGGCGGGTACATTTGGGCGACCAACTTCGCGTACGACATAGTGGTCAAGTTCCGCGCGTCCGACGGGAGTTTTATCAGTTCGTGGGGCACGGGCTTCGGCACGAAAAGAACCTACGGCATCTGCGCCCGAAATTACAAATCAGGGACCGGGACGCTACGCGGGTTCAATATTTCCGAGTATTACGCGCCGCGCCGTATCTGGAACTTTAGCACTTCGGGCAGCCTCGTATCTTCTTTTCGGGGCTGCGCCGCGGCCGACTTAGCCTGGGATTACGGGGAAAAGTTAGTATGGGCGGCCGACGTATCGGACGGCTACGTGTACGGTATACTCATCCACCGGTCGGCTCATAGCAAGCTGGTCCTGGCGGGTACGGCCGACTATTAATAACGCCTTCGGCGTCGCGTATTACGGAAATTTCCTTTACGTGCTAACGACGTCGGGCACGCCCGACGAATATATCTGGGTTTTCCATTGCGTCGCTGTGGACGTTAAACCGGCGTCGCTAGGGCGCGTAAAGGCGCTCTACCGCTGAACGTAATCCTGACTCCTAATTAAAAAGCCGCCCCGTGGGCGGCTTTCGTTATTTATTAAAAGGTTAATGAAGGCCGGCCCGGGGGGCCGCGTTGCCCGCGGCGGCCGCGGCCGATACGTTTTTTGGGCGCTTGACTTTTTTATATGCCGCGTTTAAAATGTAAATAGAGGATATCCCCCGCAGCTCGAAGTGCGAGAGGTACTGATGAACAGGCTCCTCTTCTCGGTAAGGTCCGTTAAGGCCGCGGCGCAGAGCGCTTTGCGTGCGTTGCGCGCGGCATTAATCCGGCGGCCCGCGGCGTTCGCCGCGGCGGCCGTCGTTGCCGCGGCCGCGGTCGTCCGCCTCGTCCACGTCAACTACGGCCTTCCGCACCTGTATTTTTGGGACGAGGAAATGGTCGTCAACGCGGCTCGGGAGATGATAATAGCCGGGCGGCTCTGGCCCGAATCGTTCTATCGTTACCCTTCGCTTTTAATTGACCTGCAAGCCCTCGTATCGGTGCCCGCGTATTTTAACGCGTTGAGATCGTACTCGGCCTTCGTAGATTTCGGCGATATCCCGATACACTATTTCGTTTTAAACGGGCGGCTGGTGACGGTCGCCTTCGGCGTCGCCGGCGTCATCTTGACCTACTTATTCGCCTCCCGCATATGGCGAAAGCCGTGGTGGGGGGTAGCGGGGGCGGCCCTGTTGGCGATCGCCGGGTTCAACGTTATGAAGTCAAGGATGATCGCGGTCGACGCGCCGATGGCTACGCTGGCCTTGGCTTCTTGTTATTTTCTGTTTCGGTTTCGGGCCAAGGGGAGCTTAAAGCACCTTTTATGGAGCGGGGTCTTCTTGGGGATGGCCATGGGGGCGAAGTACAACGCGGCATACTTCGTTCCCGCGGTGGTTCTCGCGCTTGCCTGTTGGCGGAGGCCGGCCCGGGAATTCGGCATCTGGGCTTTGATGGTCGCGGGCGTCTTCTTGCTCACGACGCCGGGGGCTTTGTTCCGGTTGAACCATCTCGTAACCTCGCTCGGCGGAAATTATTACCATTACAAAATGGCGGGCGATGAATTGTTCGTTTCCGCCTCGCCCTTACTGGGCGC
>SDBS01000968.1_pt1 | contig 28905 bp, 22 predicted proteins | sample 2277091 | NCBI WGS metagenome assembly SDBS01 (sample SAMN10404972, study PRJNA504765) | marine sediment metagenome | isolation source: marine sediment core GS10_PC15, 163 cmbsf | place: Arctic Ocean: Southern Knipovich Ridge | collected 2010
CCATCTGAGCGCCGAGACGATTCCCTACCTCGGCAGGTACCTTGCCGAAGGTAACGACGCCGGCTGTATCGGCTCATTCCTCGAGTGGTCGTTCCGGTTCAGGCCGCTGTTCGCGTACAAGGCGGAGGGGAAGCATTTCAGGGTCACCAATGCCGCCTCGGCAAAGAAGATAACCTCTCACTTTGAAAAATCCGGCCGCATCTGATACTATTCCCGCGGAGATTCAAGATCATAGAATCAGCTGATATAGAGGGAGCCTGAGATGGAAGAGCATGTACGCGAAATACTAAAGGCTATCGGAGAGAACCCCGATCGGGAGGGTTTGAAGGATACGCCGCGGAGGATGAAGGAATCACTCGAGTTCCTTACGAGCGGATACAGGGAAGACATCGACAAGGTGATGAAGGGATTCATCCTCGATGAAAAGTACGACGAGATGGTGATCTGCAGGGATATCTCCCTCTACAGCCTCTGCGAGCACCACATGCTCCCTTTCTACGGCAAATGTCATGTCGCATACATCCCCAGGGGAAAAATAATCGGGCTTTCGAAGATCCCGCGCGTGGTAGAGATCTTTTCGCGTCGCCTTCAGATCCAGGAACGGCTGACCAACGAGATCGCCAGCACGCTGATGGAACATCTCAACCCGCTCGGCGTCGCGGTGATCATCGAGGCTGTGCACCTCTGCATGGCGATGCGCGGCGTTCAGAAGCGCGACTCCCTGATAATCACCAGCTCGATGCTCGGCGCGTTCCGCAAGGATCCGAAGACGAGGATGGAGTTCCTCGACCTGATCCGCGGCAGCGACAGGCACAAGTGGTGATGGCATGAAATCCAGGCTGTACGCGCTGTCCGATCGCGTTGTTCCCGCACTGCTTGTCACCTATCTCATTTTCCTGATCATTTTCGGTGTAAGGTATCATGTGATGGAAGTGCCGGCTTCCTCCGAGTGGGACGGCTATGCGCTCAAGATCGACGAGCTGAGGTCGGGAAGCCTGCCGCGAGATCCGTACAGGCCGCTGCTCTATTCCCTGCTCGCTTCCGCGGCAGCCGAGATGGTGGGTGATTCTTTTGCCGGCGGGAGGCTTGTCTCCAGCCTGTTCGCTATTGTTTTTATTTTCGTCGCCTGGAGGATCGGGAGGCTCATCTTCGGTGAACCTGCCGGATCGATCACGGTGTTGTTCCTGATGCTCAATTTTCATGTCGCGACATACGGGATGGGTGTCTCGACCGACATGATGTTTGCCGCCCTGGTCTCAGCTGTTCTTCTTGTATCTCTTCTCATGGTGAAGGATCCCGGGCCGGGCAAGGCTGTATTGATCGGATTCCTGTTCGCGATATCCTATTTTACGAGATACACAGCTGTTTTTATCCTGCCGGTTCCTCTGGTATCCATAATAATCTCCCGTGGTGATCGCGATACGGCCGGGAAACTTTTTCTCTCCGGGCTCTTTCTCGTTTCGGCTCTGATCTTTCTCGTTCCCCACTTCGTTCTCAACACGATGGTCTTCGGCTCGCCCCTGTATAGCGAGAACTGGAGGAACGTAGCTTTCAAGCTGTACGGTGAGGGGGATTGGGCTAACTTCGGGAAGCGCCCGTTTGAAGGACCGTTCGACGTGCTGTCGTCGGATCCTGCAAGGTGGTTGCGCCTGACCGCCCGTGAGTTCACCAGATTCTTCACATCAACGATGTATTATCTCGGTGGAAAGGGAGTAGCCGGATATCTCTTCATCATCTCGGGGGCTGCCGGTCTGATCGCTCTGGCTTTCCGTATGGACAGGCGCAGGGCGGTAGTCATCCTGTTTATTCTGCTCATCGTGGCGGGAGGCTGCGCGACATTTGTCACCGCCGTCAGATTCATGCTGCCTGTCATGGGCCTCTATTACATGATGATCGTCGGGCTGGCGGCAGTTGCCGTGATGAGCGGTCAATCGTATCTCCGGTCGGGTATCAGGATCGTCTCGTCAGTGCTGGCGGCCGTTCTTGTCCTCGCGACGATCCATACCGGAGTGCGCCACATGGGGATGTATATCAATGCCCACCCGGTCGAGGAACTCGATGCGGCCAGAAAGCTCGAAAAAGAGTACGGTACAGACATCGTCGTTCTCGGCACGTTTCCATTTACGCAACGCTACGTCGGGTACGATTATGTTGAGCTTGATCACGCCGAGGGCGAGGAGGTGACCTCTTCCGCCGCCTATTTCGACAGGATGGAAAGACAGGTGCGAAGTGAGGGAGCTCGATTCGTGATAGTCGGGAGGGCTACACTCGCCACGAGGCCACTCGGACTACTGATGGCGACAGATTATCCCGATTATCTCGATCCGGTAGCCGGCGACGAATATGTTGCCGTCTACCAGGTCATAGATAACAGCGGAATGTGATCGATATGAAGGACAACAGGAAACGGAGTGACGATGCATTTCTCTCGGCCTGGCAAGCCCACGGATAACGCGATGATAGAGTCGTTCAATGGAACGCTCAGAGACGAATGCTTGAACGTTAATTGGTTCTTGTCCCTCGAAGACGCAAGGGATAAGATCGAAGAGTGGCGAATCGAGTACAACGAGTTCAGGCCACACAGTTCGCTCGGGGGCATGCCCCCGAGCGAGTACATAGAGCAGCACCGAGCTGCCGAAGAAAACCAGGAATCTACACTTTTGGCTGGATCAGTTTTTGGGTAAGGGTCACAAAGGAGGTAGTGTGAGTTTTAGAGTGGTAGTAAAAAGTGGGGCAGGTCACACGCTCAAGTCGACTTTCGAATATTCTTCCATTTGATAATCGTGTGATCGATCCCGACCGCTGCCGCGATCATATATATCGGTATCACAGGGATCCTGAACCGGCAGAGGCTGAATACCCCGGGGATGAGAGTGAAATATGCGATTGCGAGGATAAACAGCAGGGCGTAGATCCTGTTCTTCCCGCGTATCATCAGGTAGAGTCCGAGCAGCGCCATGGAGTAGACGATCATCTGGTCGGCGGCCAGTACGGGTACGAGGAAATATTCATCTCTCGCATGCTTCAGCCGTTCCACGATGCGGGGGATGAACCCCTCGCGCAGGGGCATATCCCCGCAGCATACGACCTGCCTTCCCGTGATGTTGAGGATTCCACCTTTCGCCGTCGTGACGAATGTCTGCAGGCAACCTCTCGCATGGAATTTTGCGAATACAGCGCAGTTGTCCCGGATGTAGTCGAAGGCGATTTTACTGTATATGTCTGATCTCTCGAATGGATCGGTAACTCCCGCAAACGACGTCCCCTCCAGCGCGGTTCTGGCGTCAGCAAGTGTTATTCCCTCGGCATACGCCTTCGTCATGGCCACGTTGCACCTGCAGCAGTTGATCCCCGCAAGGTTCGACAGCGCATAGCGCCCGAAGATCCGGTAATTCCTCGCCTGCCATGGCGCGAGGATTACCAGAAAGGCAAGGAGAAGCACGAGCGAACCGGTGACCATCGCCCTGGACCTTTTCTTCAAGAGAGCGAGCACGGCCAGGTACACGATGACGAAACAAAAAGCCATCGGCCTAATCAGCACGGCGGCGCCCAGCGCCAGGCCGCAGAAAAGGAACCACCGCGTTCCGCCACGTTTCAGCCCCCGTATGAACCAGATCATCGAGAGAGCGAAAATGAATGTGAACAGTGTCTCGGAGTAGAGTTTGACAGAGCAGACCGCCGGGATGAGGGCGGCGGCGTAGAGTGCGGATGCGATCAGTCTCGTGCGCCGTTTGAATTCGAGTTCGCGCGCGATCCCGTATACGACGAGGACAGTCAGCGAATCGATGATGACCTGCAGCAGGAGGACCAGCCACACGTGATGCCCGAATGTGCGATAGATGCCGGCTATAAAGAGGGGATACCCCGGGGTCCTGAGGTAGAAACCCGAGTCGAACTGTTCGAACGTACCGAGTTCGACGATGCTTGAGGCGAGAAAGTGGTAGCTTCGAGCATCATCTGTGAGTACGCGCCGTTCGACAACGTCATCATCCCAGGGTCCGAGCGATACGAAAAGTATCGTCCGAATTCCCAGGGCGGCGAGAATGATGAGGACCAGAACCGTTTTACTGGCAAGGATCCCCTTCGTTCTGCCGGAATCAAATGGCAGAGCCATCCGATCCCTCCCCTCCAAGACAGACAGAACGGTGCGGAGGCGGTGCGAGACGCCTCCAAGCGGAATTGCGTTAGATTTATAATGTCGTTATACCGCTCGTTGGCATTATACACCATTATCGATAATCATTTCAAGCACGGTTATGCAGGAGAGGGTGAAAAGGGCGCAAAGGTATAATAATTGCGTACATAAAGAGATTATTAATCGGTAAGGAACACAGATTCCCGTTATTGCTTTCGTTCGAACCGGAGTGTCGCGTGAAAGATGCGGGATCTGAATGACAAGGAGAAACGAATGAGCGGATCACGGTTGGTCGGTATTGCCCTGCTATTCGGTATGGGGCTGTTTACAGGATGCAGCAGCGAAAGCAGCGGCACAGGCGGCGGCGGGACCGATGATCTGCCCGACCTCGAATTCTCGTCTCTTTACGCGGGCTTTGCGACAACAGTCGAACAGGGGCAGTATATCGCGATCAGGCGCTCATTCCGCGATGCCAACGGGAGCGGCGGTGGAGAAGAGATGCTCGCGGCCCCGTTTGTCATGGCAGATATCGGGCCCTTCGAGATCTCGTATTATCTTTCGACCGATGCGACATTCGATGTTGGAACAGATTTCCTGACGGTGAATGTCCCTTAGCGGCTTCGCTGCGGGGGATGACCTGCCCCACGATTTAGTACCACCAGGTATGCATAGCTGGAATAATGCCCAAAAGCGTGAAAAACGATACTATTATTGCATAATTTAACGGTTATGTTGACAAAAGCGTGAAATACTGGTATTCTTTATACTAGCATGCATGCTGACAGGGGTAGAAAGATGGTAAAAGTACTGCATATTTTCGGCGCAATCAACCGCTTACGGGAGCGGTATTACACGGTGTCTATCGGCAGGCAATCGTTGATAAAACTGATAACCGAAGCAGAGGTCGCAGAGCAGGTCTATAACTCCAACGCCATCGAGAACAGTACGCTGACGCTTGAAGAGACGGAGAAGATTCTTTTACAAATCGAGCTGGACCGGTACATCACCGAACGGGAAATTTTTGAAACCAAAAACCTCGCGCGAGTCGTTTCGTATATCGATACACGAGCCAGGCAGCAGGAACTGACGCTTGAGGTTATTTTGTCGCTTCACAAAATGCTGATGTCGAATATCCGGGATGATATTGCCGGACAATTCCGCACCGAAGGCCAGTGGGTCAGGGTGGCCGACCACATCGCACCGGACCCCGGAGAAGTGGTCGAACGGCTGGGGAAAATGCTCGCAGAGTACAACGCCAACAGCCATGAAAATATTATCAAACGCATCGCGCGGCTGCATCTTGCCTTTGAACACACCCATCCGTTTGTTGACGGCAACGGGCGTATCGGCAGGGTCATCAACAATTATCTGCTCATACGGGATGGCTTTGTGCCGGTCAATATTAAATTTGTTGACCGGAAATTGTATTATAAGGCGTTTAAGGAGTTTGACGAGAAAGCCGCGACAAATACCATGGAGGAAATCGTCGGCAAATCGCTGACGAACAGTTATCACAAGCGGCTTGCATATCTGGAAGGTGCGCACATCATGATGCTTGCCGACTATGCGAAAAAGTATAAGCTGTCACACTCCAATCTGCTCAATAAAGCAAATCGTCAGACCATAGAAGCGTTTCTCGAAAAAGGCGTGTGGAAGATCGGGGATAGACCCGCCTGAAAAACAACGCCGTATTATTTCTGTATTTACCTTCCGGAATCATGTGTTAGAATCCCCGTAGTATGTTAGGGGAAACAATCTCTCATTACGAAATCCTCGAGAAGCTCGGTGAGGGCGGGATGGGCGTGGTCTATCGTGCCCGCGACACGAAGCTGAACCGGGATGTCGCGCTGAAGTTTCTGCCGGCCGGCCTGACGCAGGATGAGGATTCACGTAAACGCTTCGTCCGTGAGGCGCAGGCCGCCGCGGCTCTCAACCATCCCAATATCTGCGCCGTCTACGAGATCGGCGAGGCCGACGGGCACACATTTATCGTGATGCCGTGCATCGGCGGCACCAGCCTGGCCGACAAGGTCAAAGATGGGCCTCTGAATATCGACGAAGCCTTCGACATAGCAATCCAGGTCGGTAAGGGTCTGGCGAGAGCTCACGAGAACAGCATCGTCCACCGCGATATCAAGCCGGGGAATATTCTCATCGACGAGGACGGGTTGGTGAAGATCGTCGACTTCGGCCTGGCGAAGCTGGGGGGGCAGACGATGCTTACGAAAGAGGGAACGACGCTGGGGACCGTCGCCTACATGAGCCCCGAACAGGCTAGAGGCGACGAGGTCGATAGCCGCACAGACATCTGGTCGCTCGGCGTTGTGCTCTATGAGATGGTGACCGGGCGGTTGCCCTTTCAAGGCGAGTACGAACAGGCGGTGATCTATTCCATTCTCAACAGGGAGCCGGAACCGCAGACATCACTGCGCGCCGGCATACCGGTGGAGCTTGAGCGGATCGTAAACAAAGCACTTTCCAAGGATCTCGAAAGCAGATACCAGAGCATGGAGGATATCCGCGATGACCTGAAATCATTCCTTGATAAGGCACGACTGAATTCGGAGAAGGGTGGACCTGCTGAAACGGAGCCATCGATTGCTGTTCTGCCATTCGTAAATATAAGTGCAGATCCCGAGAACGAGTACTTCAGCGACGGGCTCGCTGAAGAGCTGATCAACGCTCTTACCCGGTTGAAGGGCCTTCGTGTCGTAGCACGGACTTCCGCATTCAGATTTCGGGGTAAGGAGACGGATATCAGAGAGATCGGGCGGCAGCTCGATGTGGGAAGTATACTGGAGGGAAGCGTTCGCAAGAGCGGCAACAAACTGAGGATCAACGTTCAGTTGATCAACGTGGATGACGGGTATCATATCTGGTCGGATCGGTTTGACCGGGAGCTGGAAGATATCTTCGTTATTCAGGATGAAATAGCTCGCGCGGTAGTAGACAAGCTTGAGGTAACGCTTTCACTGAAGCCCGGGAAACCGCTCGTCAGACAGTACACCGATGACCTCGATGCTTACAGTCTTTACCTGAAGGGATTGTACAACTGGAACCTGATGACACCTGAGGGCTGGAAATTGAGCAGGGAGTGTCTGGAAAAGGCGGTGTCGATCGATTCTGGATTTGCACCGGCGTATGCAGGACTTGCCGTATGGTATCAGAGCCAGGCGTACTGGGGCGAGACGCCGCCGGTGGAGGCGTACGAGAAGTCCATGGAGAACGCGAAGCGGGCTCTCGCGATCGACGAAGAAATGGCAATGGTGCACAATGTAATAGCCTGCAATTATTTCCTTTATGACCGGAACTGGGCAGCATCCGAACGTGAATTCAAGCGGTCACTGGAACTTGATCCGACTTCCTCGATCGCCCGCGTGAACTACGGGCTGCATCTGATTCTCAACAATCGGATCAGCGACGCTCTGGAACAGCCCGGGATCGCGCAACGGTACGACCCTTTTTCCGTCATAGTGAATACATGGGCCGCTCTGATTCTGTTTTATGCCGGGAATATCGAGGAAGCAATATTGCGGCTGCGTGGAACTATTGAGATGGAACCCGCGCACTGGCAGCCGCACTACCATCTGGCCAGTGTCTATCTCGATCAGTCGCGCCTGGATGAAGCATCGGCGGAAGCGGAAAAAGCGGTTGAGCTCTCCGGCGATGCCTCGATCGCTCTCATGATCCTGGCGTCCGTAAGCTTCATATCAGGCCGGGCGAAAGAAGGAGATGAAGCTCTGGAGAAATTGCTCGATAGAGCAGGGAAGATGTACGTGCCTCCGATCTTCTTCACATGGATCGCCATGGCGAGAGGCAATCCAGGCGAGGCGTACTGTTATGTCGAGAAAGCTATCGATGTGAATGATGCATGGCTGAACTTCAACCGTATTGCCCCTCGGCAGCTTCGAGCGCTGAGCCCGAAAATAGAGGTCCTGCTGAAGAAAACGGGGTGGGAACAGTGATCAGCACATGATCGGCAGGACGATATCGCACTACGAGATCCTCGAGAAGCTCGGCGAGGGTGGGATGGGCGTGGTCTATCGCGCCCGCGACACGAAGCTCGACCGCATCGTTGCGATCAAGTTCCTGCCTCCGCACCTGAGCGCTGATCCCGAGGCGGTGAAGAGGTTCGTGCATGAGGCGAAGACCGCCTCGGCTCTCGATCACCCAAACATCTGCACGATCCACGAGATAGATGAGACAGAAGACAATGCGACATTTATCGTAATGTCCTGCTACGAGGGACATACGCTCAGGGATATGATCGACGATGGCCCGATTGAAATAGATAAAGCTGTAGATATCTCCTCGCAGATCTCCTCAGGGCTGGCGAAGGCGCACGAGAACGGGATCGTCCACCGCGACATCAAGCCGCAGAACATCCTGCTCACGAGGGGCGGGGAGGCGAAGATAATCGACTTCGGCCTGGCGAAGCTCGCCGGCAGGACGAAGCTGACGAGGGATGGGAGCACGCTCGGCACCGCGGCCTACATGTCCCCCGAGCAGGCGAGGGGGGAGGAGGTCGACCACCGCTCCGATATCTTCTCTCTGGGAACGATACTGTACGAAATGCTCGCCGGCGAACCGCCGTTCAAGGGGGAGCACGAGGCGGCGATGCTCTACGGGATAGTGCATGAGGAGCCAGGACCTGTATCGGATCGATGTAAAGATCTTCCGGCAGAGCTCTGCGCTGTTGTCGAGAGGGCTCTGAAGAAGGATGCTGGCGAGCGATACCAGTCAGCTGCCGAGATGAAGGGCGATCTCAAAGATTTTCAGGCTGGCAGCACGAGTCAAACAGGCATGCGGACATCCTCGCGAGGTGGCGGCAGGAGCTCACGTAAGAACCTATGGATCGGGATAGCCGCTGTCGCGGTTATCACCGTAGTGGTCGGATACCTCATGAAAACCGGGCGTGAGCCCGCTCCCCTGACTGCAGCGGAGATGTCACTCGCTGTCGTGGATTTCCGAGCGATATCTTCCTCTGTAGATACTGTTACCTGCGCAATGCTTAACGAGTATCTCAACACATCTCTTATTGAGTCCTGTCCTATTCGTGTGCAGAGCCCGGAGTGGGTGCGTGAATGCCGCAGGCGACTGTTTGGATCAGCCAATGCACAGATCGAGTATGGACAGGAACTGGAGATAGCCAGAGAAAGCAAAGCGACATATGTGCTTACAGGGCGGATAGGAATTCTTGACGACGAGAGGATCATCAACTGGCGCCTGATAGATGTCACGAGCGGGGATGGATTAGGAGGCGGCAAGGTTGAATCAGGTAAGTTGAGTTTAATGGTAGATGAAATGGTCGGAGATGTAATTGTTGAGTTAGCCTACCTTTCCGGGGATGAGGAGTCTGCCGAACAGGTTCCCGTAGAACAGATAACCACAGCGTCGCCTTCGGCGTATGAACACTACATTCTGGGCCGGCTCAGAGTTTCACATTACCGGGGCGAGGAAGCTCTGAAAGAATTTGAAATGGCCGTGGTCCAGGATTCGACTTTTGCGCTTGTCTATCTCGAAATGGCCTGGCTGTATTTCGGCGGTTCTCTGAATCCTGACATCGCACTGGCGAGAAAATACTCGAATGCGGCAAGGAGGTTTGAACATAAACTTGGAATCAGAGACAGGTTGCGCCTCGATGCATTCCAGTACGGCCTGGATTACAAGGTCACCCGTGAAATGGCCACGCTGCGAGAAATGCTCGAAAGGTGGCCCGATGATAAAGAGGTTCTTCGTATCATGGAAGGCAGAGCTTACTGGTGGTGGTATTTTGACGAGGTGATAGAGACGGCAAAAAAGGCATGGGAGCTTTACCCGAACGATCCCTCGGTTGTCGACCAGACATTGGCGGGCGCTTACAGGGCGATTGGGAAGATCGAAGAATCTTTTCTCGCGGCAAGATCATATCTGAAAATGGATCCCGAAAATCCCAATGGCTGGGATGAACTGGCTCTGAGCTATCTCGCCAAGGGGATGCCCGACAGCGCGGAGATCGCCTATCGGAAGGCTCTCAATCTCGATCCGGACTGGGGAAAAGAGAATCTGGCCTACTGCGCTTATCATGCGGGAGATCTCCGGAAAGCAATCTCAATATTCGAAAATATTCTCTCTCGTGATGATTTGAGCAGCGGCAGGCGTCTCGGCCTGATGTACGGATTTACGCATATTATTAATCTAACGGCGCTCTACTACGAGGCGGGACGTTACCCGGATGCAGTAAGGATTATTAATGAAGCGTGGCAGTATGTGGGGGACGACCCATCCTTCTGGCAGTATCAGGCTGGAATGGTATTCTCTTTCGTTGGCCTTGCCGACAAGGCCCTTGCGATAGCGCATGAAATGGAGCGCAGTGATGAGATCCGTTCGAGGATATTTGCGTACAGGTTCAAGGGACTCGCACAGGTCGCTACCGGGGATCTCGCCGGCGCTGGCGCCTCAGCCATCCGCACACACGAGTGGGCGGAAACTGTTGGTCCCATGATGAGTCATTGTGCTTACACTGTCGACGCAGCGATTGCGCTCTCGAAGAAAGATCCGTCTTCCGCACTGGCAGCCCTGGAAGGGATGAAGAAAATAACCGTCGGATTCGGCGGTATGCTCCCTGTCAATTATCGAGTAATGCTTGCCGAGGCATATCACATGGATGGAGACCTTGAGGAAGCAGTTGTTGTCAACAGGGAGACACTCCGCATCTATGGTGGGCACGCGCTTTCTCATTACGAACTTGGTAAGCTGTATGAGGAATTAGGTCAGCCTGGCGAAGCGAGGGAGCATTACACGAAGTTCCTTGAGATGTGGAAGAACGCCGACGAAGGGCTGCCGCAGCCGGAGCATGCGAGGGAGAGGCTGGCAGCGCTGAAGGGCGCCTGAAAGACTCGATTCAATCCCGTTCAGACGATTCCGACTACTTCGACTTCAATCTCTCCCTGATACTCTCTACCAGCTCTTTCGACCCGACGTACAGCGCCGTTCGCTGGTGCGGTTCTTCGGGGAAAATATCGAGGATGCAGTTTCCCTCCTCGTCGATCAATAGAATATGCGGATAGTAATCTACGACCTTGGGAACCTCATTACGATAATTGAAGAACGGTGATCATCCCGTAGCGGTCCCCGACCAGGGTAAAGACAGACGTTTTCTGTATTTACAGGCCGGCCCCGTATATTAGGGGAAACAATCTCACACTACGAGATTCTCGAGAGGCCATGGTATATACGATCACAGGTGAACACGACAAGGCGTTCGATCTGCTCGATCAGATCCTGGCGATGCCGGTGTCTATTTCAATAACTCCGGAAATCCTGCGATTGGATACGATCTGGGATCCTATTCGTGATGACCCGCGCTTTGATAAGCTGATAGAGAAATACTCGGAGGTTACGAATCGATCGGACGCCTTGAACTCTGACGCGAGGTGGGCGGGGAAAAAAGTGGGCGGAGACAGGTAACGTCCATACAATTATAGTGTAACCGGATAGATTATCTTGTGATGAAAGGGGGTGTCTGCTCGAAGCTGGTTTTCAACCTAATCCTGTTCTTTCTGAAGACGTATCTAGTGGTTTCAGATCGAGACGACCACCAACCATACCTCAGAGACGACTTCCAGATATCCCGCCTTTGAAACCACCAGGAAGCCTTTGGAGATCTATCCAGCGATTAAATAAGTCACTTAGAGGGTGAACGAAAAGAAGGATATCAAGATGTCAATGATCAATCATATATTGTGTCCGGTCGATTTCAAGGAACCGTCATATGACGCACTGACCTTCGCCAACGATCTCGCCGTTCATTTCGGAGCGAAAATAACATTGCTTCACGTGGTCGAGCCCGTGCCCCTGCCGGCGGCGCCGGTCCAGGCGGCGGCGTTCAACGTGGCCGATTATGCGAGGCATCTGCTGGAAAATAACTCGGAAACGCTCAAGAAGATCATCGACAAGCATGTCGACAAGGAATTGGACAGCGAGGGGAAAGTGCTCGAAGGGAACGCCGGCGATTCGATAGTCAGGTTCGCGGAAGAATGCGGGGCCGACCTCATCGTGCTGTCAACGCACGGCGGCACCGCGCTCGGCCATCTTGTTTTTGGCTCGGTCACAGACAAGGTCATGCGCCGTTCGACAAAACCGGTCCTGACGATACCGGTAAGCGGCAAGTAAAGACAGGATTCGAGGCGAAGCGAATCCTATAAGAGATTCGTTTTTTTATCAATTCAGAGCAGACATCGGCGATGCAGTGGGGGTGGAATAAGGGCCGTGGTAGTGTGCGAGCCGCTCGTTGGAACCGGGTATCCGTACCGCAAGGTGGACGATGTGACTATCCCTTCTTCAGTCTCGCCCCGATGCTCTCGACTAGTTCCTTCGAGCCGACATAGAGGGCCGTGCGCTGGTGCGGTTCTTCGGGGATGATATCGAGGATGCAGTTTCCATCCTCGTCGATCGCCATGCCGCCCGCTTCCTTTGCGATGAAAGCGGCGACATTCGCTTCGTAGAGAAGGCGCAGCTTTCCCTTCGGGCGGTTCTTCAAAGCATCGGGATGGTTGAGGATTGCCGGGTACATGAACATTCCGCCATTGGAGAGCAGGCGGTGGAAGTCGGCAGCGAGGGCGCCCATGTAGCGGAAGGCGTATTTCGGTTCGTTCTCCTCGATCCACTCACGGACATGAGGGGCGAATGTCCCGCGGTTTGCGGAGTTGAAGGAGAGTTCCCAGCTCTTTTTGTTCTCGGGCATCATCAGGCGTTCGGCGTTCTCCGGGATGACGTAGGTCATCGTCTCGTCCATGTGGAAGCGGAAGACGCCGGTGTCGGCCAGCGCGATGGTGAAGACGCCGTTGGGGATGAGGTATATACCAGCGGCGCGAAGCTCCGCGCCCTTGCGCAGGTGGTTGTCCTCCGGGCCGTCGAGGTTGCGCTTGGCGATTGCGAAGATGAACCCGACGGGGAGATTGTGCTTGATGTTGCTTGAGCCGTCGAGGGGGTCGTAGTAGACGAAGTAGCGGCCGGTCTCCTCGTTCATGATGACGGGGTCGGCCTCTTCCTCGGTGATGGCACAGATCACCTGCTCAGAGCGCTGGAGGTAGTGCAGGACGATAGAGTCGGCGATGTCGTCCATCTTCATCACGTTCTCGCCCTGTACGTTGGTGAATCCCGCATCGCCCATCAGGTTCTTCATAGACCCGGTCTGGTAGTAGTACTGGATATACTTTGCTGCTGCCTGAAGCGCTTCCATGAGAACGAGGAATTTGTAGCTGCGGTTGTGGCGCTGCTGGTGGTGGAGCATGAAGTCCATGAAGCTCTGTTCAAGTTTCATCGGCTGATCCTCTCCGCTTGATATACTTTATTCCATCCATTTCTTCGAAATCAGAGTCCTGTGTCCAGAGTATAGCATCATGTGACGTCGAAGTTGCAAGGATGATGCTGTCCGCCATCGGGATCCTGCGTTCAAGGCTGAGCCGCGCCGCGTCGAGTGCTATCGTTGAGTCGAGATCGACGACTGTGCCCTGGTGCATCACAGCTATCGCCTGTAGCGCTATGCCCTCGTCTCTCTGGCGGCAGATCGTCTTGAACACTTCATACACTGTGAGTGAAGGCACGATGAGATGCTCGAGATCCTGGATCGCCGGTGCGAAGAAATCAGCGTTGGGGCCGTCAGCGAAATACTCGAGCCAACCCGAAGAATCGATCACGTTCATACCCTGTCATCCTCCCGTTCCACCCTGGTGTCGATCCCGCTGATGAAGCCGCGCATCTTCTTCATTGGTCTTACCGGAATGAGCTCGATCCTGTCCTGGTAGACTATCGCCTGGATCTTCTGTCCGGGCCTCAGCCTGAGCATCTCACGAATCGCCTTGGGAATCACTACCTGATACTTCGGTGAGATGGTCAGAGTGGTCATTCGGGCACCTCCATCGATAGGGATATCGTCATACGTATAGTCTATCGATAAAATAACAGGCTGTCAAGGCGGGTATTGCAGGTTTTTTTATGCGGGATTCATTTTATGGGTTGACTTTCGGTTTTTGTTCGGTTAGGCTCCGGTAGAAGATGAAGCAGCCATGCGGCCGGGGGTTTTCATTTACCTCCTTCCTCCATTTTTATCGCAAGCTCCCGGCCCGTTGCTTCACTCAGGCGGGAGAGAGATGACTTACCTGACGAAACGCCAGAGAGAGATACTCGAGTTCATAAAGGACTTCCAGGAGAGCGAAGGTTACTCGCCGTCGCTCGAGGAGATCGGCGCCCACTTCGGGCTCTCGGCGGTCAGCACGGTACACGAGCACCTGAGCAATCTCGAAGCGAAGGGGCTGCTCAGGCGCGGGTGGAACAGGTCAAGGTCGATAGAGCCCCTTTCCGAGGGAGACGGGCTTACGGTACCGCTCGCCGGGGTGGTGGCGGCCGGCGTGCCGATAGAGGCGATCGAGATCCCGGAGAGCGTGGCGCTTCCCCCCGGTTTTACCGGCAGGGGGGAGACGTTCGCCCTCAGGGTCCGCGGCATGTCGATGACAGGCGACGGGATACTCGACGGCGACATCATCGTCGTCGAGAAACGCGAGCGGGCCGAGAACGGCGCGCTTGCTGTCGTACTGGTCGACGGCGCGGAAGCTACGGTCAAACGCTTCTATCACAGCGGCGGGAGCGTCACGCTCCGGCCGTCGAACCCCACAATGGAAGATATCGTGCTCCCGGCAGACAGGGTCGAAGTGAGTGGTGTGGTGGTGGGACTGCTGAGAAGCTACCGGACGTTCTGATCACGGCGTCACGGGCGGAAGATCCATTTAAACCAGGAGAACAGGAATGTCCCTCGTCTATCGCAGGGTCGATAAGGTCCTTTCCGGCAATGCCGGCGGCGAGGTGCGCGAAGGCGACTGTCTTCTGCTCGAGACGGCGGGGGAACCGGGAAAGGGCGAGCTTACGCTGGTGAGGCGCGGCGGGATCGAGTCGCTCTGCCGGTGGGACGGGAAACGGCCCGAGGAGATACTGGGGATCGTCGTAGGGATAAGGAGAGGATTTTAAGCCTGATGAACAGGGAGATACTTCATATAAACACAGACGATTTCTACGCCTCGGCGCTGAGGCTGAGGGATCCCGCACTTCGTTCGAAGGCAGTCGTCGTCGCCGGCCCCGCCCCGCGGGGCATGGTCATCTCCGCCTCATACGAAGCGCGGGGCGATGGGGTGCGCCGCGGGATGACCGTATCGTCGGCGATGCGCCTCTGCCCCGGCGGCGTTTTCATGTCCCCCGACTGGGACCTCTTCCGCGCAGTCTCCAGCTCTATCTTCTCTGTGATAGGGAAGTACAGCCCCGTCGTAGAGGCGGTCTCTCTTGACGAGGGGTACGCCGACTACACCGGTTGCGACCGGCTCTTCGGCCATGCTCTCGATGTGGGCAGGGCGATAAAACGCGAGGTGCGCGCTGAGACGGGTCTTGATGTCTCGCTCGGGATCGCGTCGAGCAAGCTCGTCAGCCATGTTGCGTCGCGCGAGGCGAAGCGGGCGCACATGGTCGACGTCTATCCCGGCTGCGAGAGGTACTTCCTCTCGCCGGTGCCGATCGAGAGGTTTCCGATAGTGAGCGAGCGGCACGTGCCCATACTGCATGAGCTCGGAATCGCGATGGTCGGGGACGTGTTGAAGTTCGACGAGGAGCTGCTTGCCTTCTGCTTCGGGTCGTGGGGGAGAAAACTTCATCTCGGCGCGAGGGGGATGGACGCGGCGAGGGTGAGGGCGGGGAGTGTGGGCGACGGGGAGTTTGTCGTAAAGAAGGTGCTCGAGCCCGACGCAGTCGACCGCCGCCTTCTTGAATCGTACATCTACGTCCTTGCCGAGGAGCTCGGGGGGAAGCTCCGCGCCGAGCGCTCGATGGCCAGGTCGCTGCGTCTTGAGCTGCGTTACGCCGATGAGGTGACAGCGCACGGCCAGATGAGGCCCGCGGCGCCGACATCGGATGACGCGGTCCTCTTCGACTTGGCGGGGATGCTCTTCGACCGCATCTTCGGACGCAGGGTGAGGGTGCGGGGCGTGAGCCTCGCGGCTCTTTCAGTGGAACCGGAGCCGCTGCAGCTCGATCTCTTTCCCGGCCCCGGGCATCTCGCCGCGATGAAAGCACGCCGGATGCAGACGGCTCTCGACGGGCTCAGGGCCGCTATGCCTTCAGGGGTGGCGCCGTCGTTCGGCAGGGCGCTCGCCGCCAGGCGCGCCGCGTCATAACGGATCTCATGGAAAGGAACGCCTGATGATAAGGTCGGCTTCACCGCCGCAGGGAGAACTCGAGCAGAGGTTCACGCACCTGCACGTCCATTCGAACTTCTCGATGCTCGCGGGGACAAGAAAGGTGGAGGCTTTTGTCGCGGCGGCATACGCGTGCGAGATGGAGTCGCTCGCGCTGACCGATACCGACGCGATGCATGCCGTCGTTCCTTTCACCGAGGCGTGCGCGAAGCTTGATATCAAGCCGATCTACGGAGTGGAGCTTACCGGGGAGGACTGTCCGACATTCATGCGCGCCGTGCTGCTAGCCCGGAACCGCGCGGGATACTCCGAGATCTCGAGGCTGGTCACCAGGCGGAGGCTCGATGAGGATTTCGAGTTCGGGGAGGCGCTCGACATGGTGTCCGGTAACATCTACGTACTCGTGTCGCACGAGCTGCTGCTCACGCGGCTTCGTCACCTGCCGAACCTGCGCGCCGCTCTTCCCATCGCGCCGGGGAGGGGCCGCGACCAGGAACGATGGAAGATCGCCGACACGGCGCGGAGGCTCGGCGTCGAGACCGTCGCCGCCGGAGGGATCTGGTTCCTCGAGGGGAAGGAACATATCATCCACAAGGTGCTCACCGCGGTGCGTACGCGCACCACTATCGGGACGCTGCCCCGCGGGGAGATGGTGCCGAAGGATTCGTTCTTCCGTACGCCTTACAGTGTTATGAAGGTCTTCGAGGGAAACGAGGAGCCGGTAGTGGAGGCTGCGCGAATCGCCGCCGACTGCCGGGTCGAGCTCGATCTCGGCCGGCGCAGGCTCCCCGGGTTTCTCCTGCCGCCGGGTGAGGACGCTTCGGCGACGCTGCGGCGTATTGCCCTTCGCGGGCTTCGCGATCGGATGGGGGACGAGTGCCCTTACGACGAAAAGCGCGCGGCGATGGAGAAGATCGACTACGAGCTCTCCGTTATCGAGGAGAAGGGGCTCGCCGGGTATTTCCTCATATGCTGGGACATCGTACGGTTCGCCCGCTCACGCGGGATACGCACCCTCGGGCGCGGGTCCGCGGGCAACTCGCTCGTCTCGTACGCGCTCAGCATCACCCATTTCAATCCGCTGCGGCACAACATGTTCTTCGAGCGGTTCCTCAATCCCGAGCGCGAGCACCTTCCCGACTTCGATCTCGATTTCGGCACCGACGACAGAGAGATCATCCTGCAGTACATCTTCCGCCGGTACGGGAAGGATCATGTCGCGATGATCGGTACCTTCAGCACCCTGCGTGCGCGCTCGGCGCTGCGCGAAACGGCGAAGGCGCTGGGGATACCGGAGGGCGAGATACGGCAGTTCATCAGGGCCATCCCCTTCCACGCCTCTATCGACAGGCTCGATCACCTCGCGAAGGTATCGCCCCGGGCGGCGGGGCTGCCTGTCGACAAGGAGCCGTTTCGTACCCTTATCTCTATCGCCCGCAAGATCGGCGGGTTCCCGCGGCACATGGCGACACATCCCTGCGGTCTCGTCGTATCACCGGAGCCGATCACCGATATGATACCGATGCAGCGGGGCGACAAGGGGTACGAGATAACGCAGTGGTCGATTTACGAGGTAGAAGAGGCGGGGTTTGTGAAGATCGACATCATAGGGCAGAAGGGGCTCGCCGTTATCGGCGAGGCGTGCGCGATGGCAGAGGAGAACGAGGGGATGCCGCTCCATCCGGAGCGCATCGATTATCTCGGGGATGAGAAAACGAAGAAGCTCCTGCGGACGGGCAGGACCGAGGGGTGCTTCTACATCGAGTCGCCGATCATGATGCAGCTGATGAGCCAGGCGAGGTGCGACGACTTCGAGGTGCTTACCGCGTTGTCTTCTATCATCCGTCCCGGCGTGTCGAGTCACGGGGGCAAGCGAAGCTATCTGCACCGGGCTCTCGGTCTCGAGGAGGTGCCTGCCATGCACCCGGCCGTCGCCGCGGTGCTGCACGATACCTACGGCTGCCTGATCTACCAGGAGCAGGTGATACGCCTCGCCGTCGCGGTGGCCGGGATGAACTACGGCGAGGCCGACGGGCTGCGGCGCTGCATGTCGCTGAAGAACATCGACGGCGAGACGATGGAGAGCTACCGCGAGGATTTTCTGCAGGGGGCGCGCGGGCACGGGATCCCCGATGAGACGGCGGAGGATATCTTTCACAGGATCGCCGCCTTTGCCGGCTACGCCTTCTGCAAGGCGCATTCGGCATCCTTCGCCCTCGAGTCGTTTGAGAGCGCCTGGTGGAAGGCGCACTACCCCGCCGAGTTCATGGCGGCGGTCCTTTCCAACGGCGGAGGGTATTACGGCTACGAGGAGTATCTCGAAGAGGCGAGGCGGATGGGGCTTGTCCTGCTGCCGCCCTGCGTCAACGAAAGCCGGGTACGGCACCACGGGCGGGGACGGGAGCTGCGCGTGGGACTGATGCAAGTCAAGGGGCTGACCTCCCTGACGATCGAGGCGATAGTCGGTGCACGCCCGTTCGAATCGCTCGCCGATTTTCTCGAGAGGGTGCCCGCGTCGCAGTCTGAGGTAGAGTCGCTCGTCAGGTGCGGGGCGTTCGGCTGCTTCGGGCGGACGAGGCCCGAGCTGATGTGGGAGCTGCGTGTGCTGAGCGCTGCCGATGACGAGGAGGACGATGTCGCGTCGATGCTCGACCGCGTTCCGAAGATCCCCGACTTCGATCTTCGATCCAGCCTCGAGGCGGAACGTGAGACGCTCGACATGTGCGTAGCGGCGCATCCGCTCACGATGTTCGAGGAGGCGCTGGATGAGTTGGCGGGCAAAGTGAGCCTGACCAGCTCTGTCGATCTGCACGACCATGACGGCAGCGATGTCGACCTGGTCGGGTGGAGAGTCACCGCGAAGGCGACGCGCACGAGTGACAAGGGGGAGGAGATGATCTTCGTGACCTTCTCCGACCGTTCCGGACGATTTGAGGCTATCTTCTTCCCGAAGGTCTACCGGCGCGTCGCCCGCGAGCTCTTCCGGGCCCGGGGACCGTACCACATCCGGGGCCGTGTCGAGAGCGACCTCGGGGCGGTGAGCGTTGTGGCGCGTGGAGTCGAGTTGCTCGGTCATGATGGATTCTGATGCGCATGAGCCTGATACGAGGGTGCGTTGACAATGAACCTGATTTTCTATAGCATCAGCGACAATATGGGAAGCAGGAACACAAAAGTCAGCTCTGAGTACCCGATAGATTACGGGCCCGGGTTTCTCGAAAGGGTCCGGAACCAGCACGCGGGGGCTGAGGAACTCCCCGCTTATGAGAGCTGGATCATCGATCATATGGGGGGCCGGGTTGAAACCTTCCGAAAAGATCTTCTACGGCAGATCAGGGCATTTACCCCGCTCGAGAACAGCGACATCCTGGATTTTGGATGTGGCACCGGCAGCACCACCGTGATGCTTGTGGAGGCAGACAGCAAGAATAGAGTCACGGCAATGGACATCGATCCTGAATCGCTCGAACTGGCGGAGCTCCGCTTCAGGCACCACGGTATCTCATCACAGATATCCCTGCGCCGCATCCCGCTGATCAGGGAGGCCGGAGATCTCGACCTGCCTTCCGGACAATTCGATTTTGTATTGATGAACGGTGTTCTCGAACATGTCGTACCATTCGATACACGCGGGGCCGTTCTGCTCGAAGCGTGGAGGGTGCTGCGCCGCGGGGGACTTCTGTTTATCAGCGAGACGCCTAACCTGTTGTGGCCGATCGACCGGCATACTACCGGGCTGCCGTTCCTGTCCTGGCTGCCTTCATCCGCCGCTCACCGATATGCCGTCGCATTCAATCGACACACCGAAGGGAGTGACCTCGATTCGAGGGGCCGGCGCGGAATGACCTTCCGGAGTATTGTCCGCCCGTTGAGAGAAGCTGGCTTCGGCGTCGAAGTCCTCAACATCACCAGCGCTGATAACCGTCTCCTTCCGGCCGGATCGCCCGACGGAGCCTCGATCAGCGGGAAGAGAAGGTTCGCCTCTTTCGTGCTCGAAGGAATACTGGGCAGGCTGCTTTCTCCGCTGGGCATCCCTGTCGTTACTTTCGGACCGTTTATCGAGTATCTCTGCCTGAAGAAGCACTGACCCTGTTGCCTGCGGCTGCAGCCTGCTGGCAGGTTGCGCGGATGCCGCACTGGTGATAGAATTAGATAGAGTTCCCGCCTTTATCCGTTGTTTATCTCTGGAGGGGTTCGAGATGAAACTGCGCTATCCGACATTTATCATCCTGCTGGTGGCTGTGACGGTTATTCTGCAGGGGTGCGGGAAGGATTCAGGTACGGAGCCCGTCAAGGACGACAACGACACATTTACCGATTTCGAGACAAGGATTGCAAGGAACAACGAGTTCGCACTGGACCTCTATAAAAAAGTCACGGATGAAGAATCCGGCAACTTCATGATCTCTCCACACAGCACAGAGGTCGCTTTCGCGATGCTGTACGCGGGGGCGAGGGGACAGACCGAGATCGAGATCGCCGACGTGATGAACTTTCATTACCCTCAGGCGAACGGTTTTCACGAGGCGATGAGCGATCTCAACAACGAACTGTGCGGCAGGGCTGCGGGATGGTTCACGCTGAAAATAGCCAACGGTTGCTGGATCGACAACGGCTATGAAGTGCTTCAGACGTTCCATGATACGCTTGTTCATTATTACGATGCCGAGATGGATACTCTCGACTTCACTGTGGATCCCGAGGGATCGAGATCGATCATCAACGACTGGGTCTACGAGGAGACCGATCACTGGATACAGGACGCTTTCCCCCCCAACAGTATTAATCCGGCTACGGTCATGGTCCTTGCCAACACATTCTGCTTCGAGGCGAAGTGGCTGAAGTGTTTCGATCCGGAATACACTTACAATGGACCTTTCCATCGTCTGGATGGTTCCACGGTCACTGTCCCGTTCATGCACGGGGAGGATTATTTCGAGACGTTCGATGGAGACGGGTACGGCGTTCTCAAGCTGCCGTACGAGGGAGAGTTCGTCTCGATGCTGATCCTTCTGCCCGACGAGGGAAATTTCGAATCGTTCGAAGCGGATCTCGACGGTTCTTTTCTCATCTCTCTCTACGACTCGCTCGAGACGGGATTTACTCATGTGAGCCTGCCCCGCTGGACGATCAGCACCAATCTGGATCTTTCGCAGATCCTATACGGGATGGGGATGTATACGGCTTTCCAGCTTGGAGCCAATTTCTCCGGGATAGACGGCGTGGATGACGGCATGCCCTGGATCAGCTCGGTAGTGCACAAGACTGTGATGTGGGTCAACGAGCACGGGACCGGGGCCTACGCCATGACCGGTATGGTTCTCACAGTAGGAATCGTCCCTGTCTTTGAAGCCGTGCGCCCCTTCATCTTCGCCATCGTCGATGAGCCGACAGGGACGATCATGTTCATCGGCCGTGTCATGGAGGCGAACGGCGGGCCGACGCCGATAATCTTTTAACAGCGAAAGTTCCTCCGAGGCCAGTTTCCTGCTATTTACGGTACATTTCACTATTCTGTTGCACAATGTAAAAGGTAAAAGTTTTATGTAACACATAAAATAATCCTTATGCTTCCATACGTTCATCCTGATACCGCTCGGGATGGTGCTCGGGATAGCCTATAACCTGCTCATCGGGCTGGCCCTGCTGCAGTCTCCTCCGGAGGAGGTCAGCTACGTCTGAGCGGAGCACCGGTAATTATTCCTAACCGGCTTATTAATCAGTAGATAGAGTGCTATTGCCCCTCCGGCGGGAGCACTTTATCCGGCCCTTTTTCAGATATACCGAATTTATTTGACAAAGGTATTCAAGGCGTATATTGTTCAACGGGATGTGGGGTTGCGGGGCGCGGAAAAAGCGCGGTATTTTCACCGCATTTAATGGAAAAATCTTCGATTTCGGAGGAGGGACTCGTGAAGGGACGCGTACTGATCATCGACGACGAGGCTGAAATCCGGCGTAATCTCACTGTCGGTCTTACACAGGAAGGTTATAGCGCTGTTGCCTGTCCCGACGGGATCTCCGCAATACATGAGCTGAATTCCGCAAAAGAAAAGGGGATCAAGTACGACTACCTGGTCACCGATATATTCATGCCGGACATCGACGGGCTGAAGATCCTCAAGGTGATCAAGATCCAGCATCCCGAACTTCCCGTTCTTGTCATCACCGGTTTCGGCGACGAGCATCTCAAGCTCACCGCCCTGTCCGAGCACAACACAGGCTATCTCGACAAGCCGTTCGAGATCCCCGATCTCGTGAAAGCGCTCGATGAGCTCGCGCCGGGGACAACAGAGGATGCTGCCGCTGCGGATGATTCCGGCGATACAGCCATCAGGGAATCGGTAAGCGCGTATATCACGATCAGGATCACCGATGTCGACAAGTCGATGGAGATCTACAACGACCTCTACCAGATGCCGGGCGTCCAGAGGTGCGAGGCCGTGCGCGGCGACTTCGATATCATCATCCTCGCGCAGGCCGGTTCGCAGGCCGAGATCAAGGAGCTTTTCGAGAAGATCAAGGCGATGGACGGGGTCGAGATCGCCTCTGAATCGGAGGTCGAGCGTCCCAAGCTCGACCGCGACGTTGGCGAGTTCATCAAGATCTATTCCACCGCGGTCAAAGCGCAGAAGCAGACTTCGCCGGCGAAACAGCCGGGGACGACGAGCTATATAATAGTCGATATCGACAAGAACGCGATGCAGCAGATCTTCACCACCGTATTTTTCATCGACGAGGTGATCTTTTGCGACGTCATCGAGGACGGGACAAAGCTGGTCGGCATGGTAACCGGCCAGGGAGCGGTCGGCCGCACCCCGAGGATCATCGAGAAGCTCGGCGAGATCGACGGCGTTCTCAGGGTGCGCGAAGCGACTGTCATCAAGCTGGTCGAGGAGTGATCCCGCTTCCCGCGGTAAGATCCACCCGGCCTGAGTCAATATAGATCATCAATCTGAGGCTGCTTTCTGTCTTCAGGGGCAGCCATCGCCTTCACTGTCCCAAGTCCGCCGGCGCTTGCGCGCCAGGAGAAGGGAGAGAGGTGATCACAACCGGCATGGAAGACAACTTCAGTTACCGCCTGTGGCGGTACGATGGAGCGCCGGGAGAGTTGATTCCGCTTCTCCAATCGGCCCAGGATCATTTCGGGTACATTCCCCGCAGAGCAATGACGTACATCTCGGGCGTGACGGGGATCCCCGAATCCGAGATCTACGGGGTGATCACGTTCTACAGCCAGTTCCGCCTCCAGCCGATGGGCAAGTATGTCATCAAGGCCTGCGCGGGTACTGCGTGTCACGTATCGGGAGCGAAGACTATCATAGAGACGATCGAGGACGAGATCGGCATCGAGGTCGGCGACACGTCGGAAGACGGATTGTTCACCTTCAATACGGTTGCCTGCATCGGGTGCTGCTCGCTGGCGCCTGTGATCATGATAAACGACGATACGCACGGAAGGCTCACTCCGAGCTCCCTGCGTAAACTTCTCAGACAGTACAAACGAAAAGAACAGAGGGCGTCCGCGGTCGAAGCGGAGGCCGGCTGCACAGACAGGGCCCAGGGAGATGTCTAAGATGACGAAAGTAATCGTGGGAATGGGCACATGCGGTCTCTCCGCCGGCGCGCGCCAGGTCTACGAAAAGCTCGAGGGTATCCTCGAAGCGAATCCGGGCACGTTCGAGTTGTCGGGAACAAGCTGCATCGGAATGTGCTATCGCGAGCCGCTCGTCGAGATCCGCTCGGGTGAAGAGCGGACGATATACGGCGGCGTAACCGAACAGCTCACCCAGGAGATCTTCGACAGCCACGTCAAGGGTGGCAGGATCCTCGAGGAGCATCTGGCCCTGGGCATCAGCGGAGGCGAGATCGGGTCTGGTTCCGAGACGGAATTTCAGTCCCTGCAGGAGAAGATCGTGCTGCGCAACTGCGGTACGATCGACCCCGAGTCTATAGAAGAATATGAAGAGGCCGGCGGGTACGAGGGGCTCAGAAAAGCGCTGCTCGAGATGACCCCCGAAGGGATCATCGACGAGATGAAGGGTTCGGGCCTCAGGGGCAGGGGCGGTGCGGGATTTCCGACCGGGCTGAAGTGGTCATTCGCCGCCGGCTACGATGCGGACCAGAAATATGTCGTCTGCAACGCCGACGAGGGTGACCCTGGCGCGTTCATGGACCGCTCGGTCCTCGAAGGCGATCCGCACGCGATCCTCGAGGGAATGTTGATCTGCGGCAAGGCGATCGGCGCCTCGTTCGGATATATCTACTGCCGCGCCGAGTATCCACTGGCCATCAGGCGCCTGACGATCGCGATCGACGAGGCGAAGAAGAAGGGGTATCTCGGCGAGGATATTCTCGGCTCCGGATTCGAATTCAATATCAAGATCAAGCAGGGCGCCGGCGCGTTCGTCTGCGGCGAGGAGACGGCGCTCTTCGCGTCGATAGAGGGACAGCGCGGCATGCCGCGGATCAGGCCCCCGTTCCCCGCCGAGAAGGGATTGTGGGGCAAGCCGACGAACAATAACAACGTCGAGACGTACGCCAACGTTCCATGGATAATAGTGAACGGCGCCGATGCCTACGCGGCCTTCGGCACCGAGAAGAGCAAGGGAACGAAGGTCTTTGCCCTCGCCGGCAAGGTCCTTCGCGGCGGGCTCGCCGAGGTGCCGATGGGCACGACGATCGACGACCTCGTCTTCAAGATCGGCGGCGGGATCAAGGAGGGCCGGAAGTTCAAAGCGGTGCAGATGGGCGGCCCCTCGGGCGGATGCATTCCGGCCGATCTCGGCCACACTCCCGTCGACTTCGAGTCGATTCCCGCTACGGGCGCGATCATGGGCTCGGGCGGTATGGTTGTGCTCGACGACACGACATGCATGGTCGAGATGGCGAGGTTCTTCCTCGAGTTCACGCAGAACGAGTCGTGCGGCAAGTGTACCTTCTGCAGGATCGGCACGTTGAGGATGCTCGAGATCCTCACGAGGATCACAAAGGGCGAAGGGGTGCCGGAGGATATCGAGAAGCTCATGGAGCTCGGCGAGAGTATCAGGGAAGCGAGCCTCTGCGGCCTCGGCCAGACCGCTCCCAACCCGGTACTCACCACGATCCGCTACTACCGTGATGAGTACGAGGCCCACATTAACGATAAGCGATGCCCGGCAGCCTCGTGCGAGGCGCTGGTCGATTTCAATATCGAACCGGAAAAGTGCACCGGCTGCACGCTCTGCGCGAAGAACTGTCCGGTCGATGCCATTGCCGGTGAAGTCAAGAAATTACATGTGATCGACAACTCGATCTGCGTCAGGTGCGGGAAGTGCATCACGAGCTGCAGCTTCGACGCGGTCTTCAAGAGTTGAGGAGCGGGTACATGGATAAGATCAAACTGAAGGTCAACGGACAGTTGATAGAGGCGATGGAGGGCCAGACGATCCTCGAGGTCGTAAGGGAACAGGGTCTCGACGAGATCCCGACCCTCTGCCACTCGCCTGAACTCCCGCCCTACGGATCGTGCTTTGTCTGCGTCGTCGAGGTGAAGGGCAGGTGGAACCTTGTTCCTTCCTGCGCTACAAGAGTGACCGAAGGGATGGAGGTCGAGACGAAGAACGAGAGGATCATCGCATCGAGAAAGACAGCTCTCGAGCTTCTCCTTTCGAACCATTACGCCGACTGCGTCTCGCCCTGTATGGAAGGGTGCCCCGCGGGCGTCGACGTACAGGGATATATCGCACTTTCGGCGATGGGACAGTACCGCAAGGCGATCGACCTGATCCGCGATACGAATCCTCTGCCCGCGATATGCGGCAGGGTCTGCGTCCGCAAGTGCGAGGTCGTTTGCCGCAGGGAGGATGTCGACGAGCCGGTCGGTATCAACGCGATCAAGAGGTTTCTCAGCGATGTACCCGGCGCCTACGACGGCGAGGTCGAGTGCGCGCCGCCCTCGGGCAGGACGGTCGGTCTTATCGGAGCGGGGCCTGCCAGCCTTACAGCGGCCTGGTTCCTCGCGCGCAACGGTCACAAGCCCGTCATGTACGAGGCTATGGACCGATCGGGCGGTATGCTGAGATACGGGATCCCGACCTACAGGCTTCCCGACGATGTGATCGATCAGGAGGTCGAGTACATATGCAAGGCGGGTGCGGAGATCCGCTACAACGTCCGTGTCGGCAAGGATATCACGCTTGACGAACTGAAAAAGAATCACGACGCTATTTTCCTCGGCGCCGGAGCATGGACGGGCAAGCCGATGAGGGTCGAGGGAGAGTTCAATACCGAGGGTGTGCTTACGGGTGCCGATTTCCTTCCCGTGATGAACGAGAGACCCGAGCCCATGACGGGCACCGTTGTCGTCGTAGGCGGCGGCAATACGGCGATGGATGTCGCGAGGACGGCGTGGCGCCTCGGGGCGGACAAGGTCATAATCCTGTACCGCCGTATCAGGGACGAGATGCCCGCAGACAAGATGGAGATCGAGGAGTGCCTCGAGGAGGGCATAGAGATAATGGAGCTTGCCGCTCCCGTCGGCATCGTGGCGGAGAACGGAAAACTCAAGGCGATCAGGTGCCTGCGAATGAAGCTCGGTGAACCCGACGACTCGGGCCGCCGCCGGCCCGTTCCTCTGGAAGGATCGGAATACGATCTTCCCTGCCAGACCGCGATATCGGCGATAGGACAGGATACTGTCCTCGACGGGCTGACCGGCGTCGAGGGGGTAGAAATAGAGCTGACACGCTGGAAGACATATGTCGTCGACCTGGCGACGATGAAGACGAACATTCCCGGCGTCTTTGCCGGAGGCGACGCCGCCGACGACGGGCCTACCGTAATCATCGAGGCGATCAGGGACGGTCAGAGGGCGGCGAAGACGATCGATGCCTTTCTCAAGGGTGAGGAACTGTCCGCCGGACCGTTTGTGGTCCGCAAGGAATTCTGGGCGAAGCCGGGGAAGACCGAGCTCGGCGATGTCAAGGAGAGCCCGAGGCACGAGGTCCATTTCATAGACGTCGAGGAGCGCCGAGGCAGCTTCGAGGAGGTGGCGACGGGGTTCGAGTTCGAGGACAACGTTCACGAATGCGACCGGTGCCTCTCATGCGGCTGCGTGCGGTTCAACGACTGCGATCTGAGACTGCAGGCCGAGGAATACGGCGTCGACATGGACAAGTACAAGGGGTACGCGCGTAAGCACAAGGTAGACGAGCGGCACCCTTATATCATATATGATCCGAACAAGTGCATCCTCTGCGCGAGGTGCGTCAGGACGTGCGAGAGGGTCCTTCCGATCTCCGCGCTCGGACTTGTCGGCCGTGGTTTCCGCACGGAGATGCGTCCCGCGATGAACGATCCCCTCGTCGAGACGAGCTGCGTGAGTTGTGGTAACTGCGTCGATGCCTGCCCGACGGCTGCGTTGACGGTCAAGTATCCCTTCCCTGGAAGGGCGGCTCTCTACAACGAGGTAGTCGAGACGAGCTGCGCATTCTGTTCGCTCGCGTGCGCGATGAATGTCAGGAAGTTTGGCGAGGACAGATACTATACGACGACGCCCGATGGGGCGGGGGAATACCTCTGCCGTTACGGAAGGTTCGGACAGGAGCTGTTCATCAGGCACAAGAGGATCTCGACCCCGCTGATGCGAAGGGGCAGCAAGCGCGAGACACTCGATATGTGCGGAGCCCAGCAGGAAGTCGTGTCGGGCCTCCTTTCGATAGCGGGCAAGTACGGCGCCGACAAGGTCGGAGTCTTTGTTTCACCCGAGTTGACGAACGAGGAGATGTTCCTCGCCGCGCGGATAGCCCGTGAGGCGATAGGCACGAACAACATCGCTTCCCTTTCGATGCTTGGAACGGGGAGCGAGGCCGCGGGGCTCGACGGGATCCTCGGATTCACCGCTTCGACGGCTGACAGGTCCTGTCTCGCGGACGCCGACCTGATCATCTGCAACAACACGTCGCTCGAGTCGGATCACCTGATCCTCGCTGTCGATGTGATCGCCGCGGTCAGGAACGGGGCGAAGTTCATAGTCTCGAATTCGGCACTCGACATGACCGACCAGCACCTTGCGAGCATCGCGATGGATCCGTTGAGGGGCACTGCCGCGATCCTGTGGAGCGGCATTACGAAGGCCCTGATCGACGGCGGAGCCGTTAAAGCGGATAAGGAGTTTACAACCGTTCTCGACGCGATTGCCGGAGCGTCCGCGACGGTCAGCGGTGTGGACGATGAGAAGATAAAGGAAGCTGCGGCAATGATAGCCGATGCGAAGAATATTGTGATAATCCATAGCCCCGACCGCAGGCAGGACCAGTCGGCGGGCGACATGGAGACGCTGGCGAATCTCGTCGTCCTTCTGAGGGCGGCGGGGATGTCAGCTGAGCTGATCCTCCCGAGTGCTTTCTCCAACACGGCCGGTCTCGCGATGGCGGGCGCCGACCCGGCCTTCGCGCCGGGCAGGACAGCGCCTCCGGCAGAGGCGGCAGGCGTCCGGACGAGAAAGGAACTCCTCGAGCTTCTTGAAAAGGGAGAGATCAGGGGAGCCTTCATTATCGGAGAGGATCCGAT
>SDBS01000970.1_pt1 | contig 28898 bp, 25 predicted proteins | sample 2277091 | NCBI WGS metagenome assembly SDBS01 (sample SAMN10404972, study PRJNA504765) | marine sediment metagenome | isolation source: marine sediment core GS10_PC15, 163 cmbsf | place: Arctic Ocean: Southern Knipovich Ridge | collected 2010
ACCAGGCAAAGTTTTGCTGTCAGGACAGGTTCAGGCGTCAGGACCTGGGAACTGAACAGACCAGTGATGGCGTGATCGTTGATGAGACCGGCTTTCGGGTAAAAGCCGTCACACTTGACCACAAAATCCCCTGTCTCGCTTTTGCACTGGAAGAGGCATTCCATATTAATGTATGGAAGAACCGACTGGATTCACTAGCGCTCCCAACGGGCAAGTGGCTGAATGAACTAAAGGATGCAATTCGTCTGGGCAAGCCGGACGATACACCTGTTAATATTGTCTGGCAGGACCGGCAAGGCAAGCACTCAGAGCAACACCTTTTGGGTGAATTGCGAGATAAGATTATTAGTATCACGCCGGGACAGAAAATCTGCTATGTGATTGATGCGGCATATTCTGACCGCAACCGGAAACACATCGTGGCGCTGGGCCAGGGTGTGGATTTGTTTTACATCGAGTCGGTATTCCTTGATGCGGACAAAGACCGTGCAACCAGGACCGCTCACCTCACCGCCCGCCAGGCGGGTAAGCTGGCGCGGGAGGCCGGCGCAAGAAAGCTGATCCCCATACATTTCTCGCCACGATACAGTGATTGCGAACAGGCCCTCGTGGATGAGGCACAATACGCATTTGCTGAATATTAGTTTTTGGCGCAAAGACGCGAAGGCGCAAAGAAAGGAAAAGAAAAGAAGAAATTATAGGGCCGGCTTCCAGCCGGCTATTGAATGAAATATTCCTTCTTTTGGCGGTCCAGCGGACCGCCCTTGATGTTTTCATTGCGCCTTCGCGTCTTTGCGACAAGAATTAGTTAGGTATCTAAAATGGACATGAAACCAGACCAACTGGTGAGAAATTCGGGCTAGCTGTTGTCATCAAACAGGCATGCCACCATATTAAAAACGCCCTACTTCGATAATCAACCATCCACCGCCGATGGCAGGTCACGAAATGGAACCCGTTATCTGATATCGTAGCCACATGGAAAGGAAGTGACTCCTGCGTAGATATGAACCAGTTGCAACAAACCATTATCGATAAAAAAGAGGCGCTCGCTGCTACGGTGAGCGAGCCGCTGGCCACGCTCGCACAGCAATGTGCCGAAGTGTGGCCCTACGCCGACCAACTGGACCCGATGCTGCAGTCCGCCTTTCCCAACGTACCCAATTGCCACCTGCTCTATGCCTGGGATGTAGAAGGCATCGAGATTTCGTCCATGGTGCAAAAGGACAATATCAATCCGAGCTGGCGGGGCCGCGACCTGTCCAACCGGCCCTACCTCAAGAATAACCTGCCGTTTAAAGGAGTGATGCTGTCGTCAGTCTATAAAAGCGAGTACACGCACGAGCAGTGCATTACGGCCCTGCAAGCGGTTTCGCGTGACGACATCTTGCTGGGTTTTATTGCTGCCGATTTTGCCTTGTCCGACCTGCTGGAAGACATACGACTGGTGTCCTCCGCCACCCATTGGCAGCAGTACCGAGGTGACCCCAGTATTCGAGGTACGTTGTTTATGCAGGAGCGTACCCAGAGCCTGTTGGACGACAACATTGATGTATTAAATGAACAAATCGACCGCCTGATGACTGGCCACGGCGTGTTCCATGCCAAGATTCACTATTCCAGTGGACGCGTTTCACTGTGGTTTCTGGATGACCCCTACAGTTATCGAATCCACACCGCCAGCGAAATTATCGATCCGGATATTTGTCTGGCCTACCCCATTCACGTCTACCCAAAAGAGGCCAAGGTTGCGCCGGAAAATATTGCCAAGGTGTTGCAGGAGTTCAAGGAACTGCGCTTTGCCGACGAAACGATTTACCTGCGCTCCAGTTCGATCAATATCATGAACAGCATGCTGGGTCTGACCTTCTCCTGCGACGGTTCTCACTACATGCCAGTCGATGAATTTCTTGAGAAGAACCTGGCCTTTTGGGTTGGCTCGCTCAACACGGAAACCGGGTCAGCGGCCTGAGCCGGCGTTTCGCTGGCGAACCAGCCCAAGCCATTGTCCGCCATGATGAACCAGAGGAAAACAGGACCAGGCACCCATCGCCTGCGCTGATATAACTATATTATTGATAACTTGATACGCCTGACCTAACTGCGGTATCGATGATATTTAGGCTTTAATAGACATAAATCTGCATTTTTGTCGAATTTAACCTATGTTCCACAGTGGTAAAATTCTTTCCTTTTTTTGTTATTTCCTTAAACTTGACGTTCAGACCGGCGGAACCGGTTATAAATCCGGTTCCAGATTGTGACAGGGCCCGTATATTTAAAGTCATGGGTCCTTGCCTGGCGATGTCATGACAACAGCAAACAGCGCACAAGAAGTACCGCAGCGCCTCAATGCGGAGATACTCAAAATCGCGGAAGGCGTGCGACCGCCCGCACTGCTGTCGGCGGAGAGAAAGGCTGAGCTTAAAGAACAAGTCAAAGCGCTGTTAAAGCAACAAAACGCGGTACTGATCGCACATTACTATGTTGATGACGAACTTCAGCAACTGGCGGAAGATACCGGTGGCCACGTTGCTGATTCCCTGACCATGGCCGACTTCGGTAACCAGCACCCCGCCGACACCCTGGTTGTTATCGGTGTTCGCTTCATGGGTGAAACCGCCAAAATACTAAACCCGGAGAAGCGGGTCTTGATGCCCGATCTTGATGCCAACTGCTCACTGGACCTGAGTTGCCCTGCCGATGAATTTTCTGCTTTCTGCGATGAGCACCCGAACCATAGTGTCGTCGTCTACGCCAATACCAGTGCCGCCGTCAAAGCCCGTGCTGACTGGATGGTGACATCGAGCAACGCGTTGCCAATCGTACGCCACCTGAAGGATGAGGGGCAAAAGATTATCTGGGCACCTGATCGTCATCTTGGCCACTACATTGAGTCACAGACCGGTGCTGACATGTTGATCTGGCAAGGCGCCTGCATAGTGCATGATGAATTTCGCGCCACCGAGCTTATACGCCTGAAACAGAAGCACCCGGATGCAGAAGTGCTGGTGCACCCTGAATCACCAGAAGCAGTAATTGCTGAGGCTGATGTAGTGGGTTCCACCTCGCGCTTGATACAGGCCGCAAAAGACTCGCTGGCCAATGAACTGATTGTCGCCACCGACTATGGTCTGTTCCACAAAATGAAACAGGCCGCGCCTGGCAAAACGCTGAGAATTGCACCCACCGGCGGCGAGAGCGCTACCTGCAGCATGTGTGCCCATTGCACCTGGATGGCGATGAACAACCTCGAGAACCTGGTGAAGGTGCTGGAAACCGGAAATAACGAAATCAGAATCAGTGAACACATTCGCAAAAACGCCTTGAAACCCATTCAACGAATGCTGGATTTCTCAAAATCGTTTGGATTGGTCAAAAACACTCCCCGCCAGGCCGTCGGCCACGGCCGATAAGCCCCACCCACACCGCGGCACGCCGCTGACAAAAGCTGACATCGGCACAGTCAGAATTCCCACTAATATTGCGCCCGTAAATACCATATGCATTGCGCAAATAGCTTTATTCCTGCGCCGAATCGAACCATACTTTAAATAAGCTGAAACCTGTTGTTGGAATGCCATGGTCAGCGTGACCACTAAACATGCACGGATTGGGGCCGATACGCCGGCAAACATTGAAGCGTGGCTACAGGCCCTTAGCCAAAGCTACCCGGCCTCCGAGGTCGAGGTAATTGAATTGGCGTGCGAGGCAGCACGGCAGGCCCATCATGGACAGAAACGGGCTTCCGGCGAACCCTACTTCTTCCATTCACTGGCAGTTGCCGACATTCTGGCCGAGTTGCGGCTTGACTATGAGTCCATCGCCGCCGCTATTCTGCATGACGTCGTCGAAGATACCGAGCTGACTCTTGACGATGTCCGCGGGCGGTTCGGTGCCACTATCGCCAATCTGGTGGACGGCGTTACCAAAATGGATTTGATTGAAGGCATTCGCACGGTAAGCGAGTTAAAACCCAGGGAGCATGCCCACGCCGAGAACCTGCGCAAAATGTTACTTGCCATGGCGGCGGACGTACGCGTGGTGCTGATCAAGCTGGCGGATCGTCTGCATAATTTGCGCACCCTCGGCTCCCTGCCCGAGTACAAGCAACAGCGTATCGCCAGCGAGACCATGGAGATACTGGCGCCGCTGGCCAACCGCCTCGGCATCTGGCAAATCAAGTGGGAACTGGAAGACCTTTCGTTTCGATACCTGAAGCCGGAAGCTTACAAGCAAATTGCGAGCTCATTAAAGGAGCGCCGCATTGACCGTGAACACTACATCGAAAACTTTGTCGGACAATTACAGACCACGCTGGAAAAAGAAAGTATCAAGGCCGAGGTTAAAGGGCGAGCCAAACACATCTATGGCATCTGGAAAAAGATGCAACACAAGAATCAGGATTTTCATGAAATCTATGACGTTCGTGCGGTGCGCGTGCTGCTGGACACCATCCCTGATTGTTATGCCGCACTTGGAACCGTGCATACCCTGTGGCAATACCTACCGGGTGAATTTGATGACTACATCGCGACACCAAAAGAAAATAACTACCGGTCTATTCATACCGCAGTAATCGGGCCAGGAGGCAAAACGGTGGAAGTGCAAATACGCACCCACGATATGCACCAGGAGTCCGAATACGGCGTAGCCGCACACTGGCGCTACAAGGAAGATGCCAAATCGGACGAGAGTTTCGACAGCAAAATCGCCTGGCTGCGGCAATTACTCGATTGGAAAGACGAAGTGGCCGGGGCCAGCGAATTTGTTGATCAATTCAAGTCTGCGGTCTTTGCTGATCGCGTCTATGTTTTCACACCGCTGGGAAGCGTGATCGATTTGCCACGTGGCGCGACACCGTTGGACTTTGCCTATCAGATACACACCGAAGTGGGCAACCGGTGCCGTGGCGCCAAGGTAAACGGTCATATCGTACCGCTGACGTACAAGCTGCAAACCGGTAATAAGGTCGAGATACTCACAGTAAAAAAAGGTGGGCCCAGTCGCGACTGGCTAAACCCTCATCTTGGTTACATCAAAACCAGCAAGGCTCGCTCGCAGATTCAGCGCTGGTTCCGCTTGCAGAATTATGATCACAATGTCGCCGATGGCCGCGCCATGCTGGAGCGCGAACTGAAACGTATGGGATATGCTGATGTCAGCTTCGAGAAAATCGCCAATAGGCTCAATCAGAATAATGTAGACGATTTGATGGCCGCAATTGGTCGCGGTGATATCAAACCGCCACGTGCCGTGCGCGCCGCCAGTGAGCTGACTGAAACGCGGGCCGAAGAAGAACCGATTGCTCCTGTTATTCGGAGAAAAGAAAAACGTAAACCGCCCACGGGTATTCGGGTACAAGGCGTCGGAGATCTGATGACGAGATTCGCCGGCTGCTGCAAGCCGGTGCCGGGTGACCCCATCACCGGTTTTATCACCCGGGGCCAGGGTATTACTATCCACCGTCAGGACTGTCACAACATTCTGAATACCACCATCGGCAGTCCTGAGCGACTGGTCGAAGTGGACTGGGGCGGTAAGGTAATGGGTACCTATCGCGTCGATATCGAAATCGTTGCATTTGACCGCTATGGGTTGTTACGCGATATCACCACCCAGTTGGCTAATGAGGCCATTAATGTCATTGCGGTTAGAACAGAAACGAACAAAGATTCCAATATCGCCTACATGGTGATCACGGCCGAAGTTCCGGATATTGATACCTTGAGTATGGTGCTGGCACGTATCAATCAAATTCCGAATGTGACAGAAGTTCGGCGGAAATCGAATTAGGTTTTGTCAGCTTCCGCCTTCGGCGAGCTTAAAAGTAATTCTGCCGGGGCCGGGCCCGGCAACCCGGTTACTTCTTCTTTATGGGCAAAACCAATTTTAGAAAACTCTTATAAAGCAACGTTCCCGCTTTAATATCATCGCCTTGTACCAAAGGTACAAAAAACACCTGGAATGCATATTCAACTTAAGCCGTATATTCCCCTGAGCTCGATCAATATTAATCCAGCAAACGATGGAAATTCACGCAGTTATGGGAATAATATGAAAAAGGGCCGGAGTTCATATCGACCTCCGGGTGGTACTTAAATGTTAGACGTTAATTTAAAATTAGTAGCTGAAATATATGTATCCATATCTGAAGTTGGCGGCAACTTTAATAAGGGCGAAATTTCGCTCAAAATTGAGCCTGGAAGACAAGAGTGTTTTGAAGTTAAGAGCTGGTTTAACCGATATAGATGTGTTTATGGAACTAAACAATGCACGTTATTTTACATACATGGAACTTGGAAGATGGGATTTCTCATATCGAGTTGGTCTCATTAGTTTAATGGGAAAATATAATTGGGGAATCGCCGTAGGTGGCGCAAGCGTTCGATTCCGTAGAAGAATCCCGTTTCTAAGTAAATTCACCTTAACGACACAACTTATTTGCCATGACGGTAGATGGTTTTATTTCTTACAGGAAACACATGTAAGAAATAAAATATGCTCTTCTGCCTTAATGAAAGTTGGCGTTACATCAAAAAAAGGGTTAGTGCCAGCCATCGAAGTAATCAGAAATATAGATAGAGAAGATTGGGGTGCAGATATTCCTGAATGGATTACTGCATGGATTGAAGCTGAAAGCCAAAGACCCTGGCCGACAAAGTAATTTTAGATGCTCACGGGTGTACTAAAATCGCCTGATAAACACATCAAGCCGTGCGCCGTCGCTCATTGGGTCGCCGCAAATAGATGCGGCGCCCCTTATGCGTTACATTATGTGCTGTCTTAATGTCTGCTAATGGACGAAAGCAGGTGCTCAGAGATAACGGAGTTACCCTATGGCCCCTGCAGAATATATTTCGTCCTGATTAAATTTTCCACGGATTATTATATTCAAGTGTTTCGTTTAAAAAACAGTTTCGGCGTTATCTCGATTGTTTGGCTGTTTCTGGCATTTTGGTTAGCCCCGGCGCTGGCCTCTGAGCTGTTCGATGTTCCGGTTACTCAAGACAATGACGTCCCCATTGAGAAGTTTGCTGCCGCTGGCGACAGCCTTATCATCTGGACACCATCTGACTTCGGGGTCCAGCCACCACAAACAATGCTGGCACAAAAGATCGCTAAACTCGGGATAGAGGTATGGATTGCGGATTTGCATGCTACTTACTTTATTGCTACCGGTTCCCGCAGCAGTTCCAAATTCCGTGCAATCGACATTGTTCAGTTAATTGATTTTGCGCGTAACAAGGGAAAGGAAAATATTTTTCTGATGAACACCGGCAGGGCAACACGAATTGTATTGCAGGCAGCACACACCTGGCAGAAAAACAATCCCGACAGTTCAGCTATTCGCGGCCTGATCCTGTTTCACCCGAATCTGTATGCCGCAAGACCCGAGTTGCAGAAAGAAGCCTCTTACGTTGCCGTTGCAAAATCGACCAACCTGCCACTCTATATATTCCAGCCGGTATTATCGACAACACACATACGCCTGCCAGAACTGCGGCGTACGCTGGGACAAGGTGGTGCACAGATATTCATTCACTCCCTGCCCGGCGTCATTGACGGCTTTCATCTTCGTCCCGATGACCATCTCGGTAAAGCAGATATCGCTGCTCGTAAAATATTGCCGAACGCCATCCGCCAGGCAGTGGCGCTATTGAACAACCAAAAACCGGTATCGCGTGCCGCCTATTCCATTAGAAAAACAATACAGGTGAAAAATGCACTACCCGGATTACGTCGTCTGCAAAAGAATAAGACGCCACCACTATCGCTGCCGGACCTGGACGGTATTAACCGACAACTCACCGACTACCGTGGCAAGGTGGTACTGGTAAATTACTGGGCCAGCTGGTGTCCACCCTGCATCGAGGAAATACCGTCCATGCAGAGGCTCTACAAGAAAATGGAAACCCGGCCATTCGAGATCCTCGCCGTAAATGTTGGCGAAAATAAAAGTGCGATCAGGAAATTCAGGAAACGGCTTGGATTTGAATTTCCTGTCTTACTTGATCAGAAAGGCCATGCCTACAAGAAATGGAAGGTGTATGTATACCCGAGTAATTTCCTGCTTGACGCACGCGGTCTTCTGCGTTTTGGCGCACCCGGCGGCGTGGTCTGGGATAGCCCTGAGGCAATCACCACCATTAACGATTTACTGGAAGAATCCAATAAGTAGTTACAAACAATCATGCCAATATAAAACAACAAAATACGAATCCACCATCCCGAATCGTAAATATGGGCCTGGGTGATTTTCAGCAACAGGTGCTCGATGCCTCCGCTGATTTCATGGTATTGGCCGACTTCTGGGCGGACAGGTGCCCGCCTTGTAGCGCTATCGCACCAATACTGCAAAAATTCCTAAATGAAACTAGAGAGCCTGTGCACCTGGCCAAGCTGGAAGTGGACGCCGGAAATAATTATGAGACTTGCCGGTCACTACCAAGCGCGTGGTATTCCGACGATCAGATTATTCACTCGAGGTGAGGAGCGCGCACGGTTCAGTGGTGCCAAGTCAATCAACTATGTAGAACAGTTTATCGCCGAATATGGTAGGTGACCACTGTCCATCAGGCCTGGCTCTGTTTTGGCGGCTGGACCCTGGTCAGTTTCTTTACTATTTCAATTAATACTTTCCAGTCTATCGGCTTTTGCACATAGGCCTCAGCGCCCATGGCAAATGTAATCTGTTCGTTGCCCACGCTACTGACTACTACCACAGGTATGTGAGAGAATTTGCGACCCTCCTTCAGTTTGCTCAATACCATCCAGCCGTTTTCTTTGGACATCATAATATCGAGAGATACAATATCGGGCTGCGACGCCTCTAACATTCGAATAGCTTCGGCACCACTGGAAGCACATTCAACACGGAAACCCTCACGCTCAAAATGCCGCGTCATCAGGTCGTGTACCAGCTGATCATCATCAACCACCAGTAATGTGGCGACATGATCACGTCTTTCATGATCGTCAACCGGCGCGCCCGCTCTGGCCAGAGATGGATCGTCGCGCGGTAGTTCGACGGAGGATATGTGGCCCCGATCCTTACTCTCCAGAACCATGGGCAAACAAATAGTGAAACATGATCCTTTTCCTTCTTCACTTTTGACAGTCAATTTACCGCCCAGCATTTCACAAAAACGCTTGCTAATATACAAACCCAGCCCAGTACCGCCGTATTTTCGTGTGGTCGACGAGTCGGCCTGAACAAAGGGTTTAAACAGCTTATCGACTTGCTCTGGTGTCATGCCAATGCCGGTATCGTCAACACTGATCTCAATCCAGTCCAGCTTTTCTTTCTTGATTTTTTCCGTTGTAATTGTTATCTCACCATTCTCGGTGAATTTTGTTGCATTACCAATCAGGTTAATCAGGGTTTGCCTGATCTTGACCATATCTGACCGCATTTCACCCAAACTGTTTTCCATTTTAAGCACAAGATTATTGTTGTTCTTTGAGACCAGGTGCTCAATCGTTGCCACGACATCTTTAATTAACAGATTAATATCAAACGTTTCGCTGTGGATCTCGATTTTTCCTGATTCTATTTTTGATACGTCGAGCACTTCATTGATGAGCTGCAAAAGGTGATGTGCCGATGACTGTACCCGCTGCAGATCGAGCACGGACTGCTGACTACCATCAAGAATCGCATCCTCCTCCAGCATTTCGCTGTATCCGATAATGGCGTTTAGCGGGGTGCGCAATTCATGACTAACGTTGGCAATAAATCGGCTTTTTGCCTCATTGGCATTTTCCGCCTGCAATTTGGCAATGAGGGCGGAGTGAACCCGCTCCTCTGCCAATCGACGCTTGGTGATTTCCACGCCGTACCCATGGACGATTTTCTGGCTTTTCGCAGGCGCGAAGGTCCACAAAAAAGTTCGTTTACCATGGGTAACCTGTATTTCTCTCAAGGCACCCCCTTTTTCCAGGCAACGGCGAACAAGTTTTGTCGGCGATTCCGGCAACAGATCCACAATCGTGCCCCCGGGCAACTCCAGGTCCTTTATGAGCGCCCAACCTCTGGGATTCATATAGGTAATTTCCGCATTCGCATTGATAGACACTGCGATGTTGGGTGAGTTCTCTGCAAAGGCCGCTACTTTTTCAAGCTCGACTATTGATCGCTGGATCTCGTTCGCCTGTTCGTAAATACGGACAGAGGCGCGGTTGAGTGCCGAGCCCAGTCGATCCAGCTCAACCGAGCTTTTGTCGACGGCAACCTGCTCCCCTGTTGCTTCGTCGAGACGATCCGAGAAATCCGTATAGCGGCCAATGGCAATAATGGGCCGACTCAAAAATGGGATAAGCAGTGCGATGGCAAAAAACAGAATCATCAGTCCATAGGCAACACTCTGTCTCCAGATTTCGTTCTCGATGCGAGTTACCGCATCGAGACTGTAAACAATATGAATCCATCCGATCAGGTTGCCCAGAATCAGTGGCTGCCAAACCTCCATGCGATCGCGAACAATGACTATTTTTAGCTCTGCGCTGGATGGCAGCTTAAGCGGTGGCCGACCGTACCGGGCAACAGGCTCGATATCGTCACTACTGACAATGTCACCCAGGAGTTTACCGGTTTTGTCGGTCAAATGAATTTCCCGAATGCCAGGATAACGGGACGCCCGCAACAACATGTGTTCGATTGCGGTGTAGTCCCGGCTCAGAAGGAGGTCGGCGCTGGTTGCGCCAAGGTTGGTTGCCAACACTTGCGCCTGATGCCGCATACCGTCCGATGCCTGTTGGGATACGACGTTGGCGGAATAGAAACTGACAATCAGCATGCCACCACCGAGTAGAAAAAAGAAGACCAGCAGAAGCTGAAATCTAATCCGTCGATAAAAAGACACCATCGGCTGTGGCGATGTATTTGGCAGTTTTTGATCCATGAGCAGGTATCTAAAGATCCATTTTCAGATTATTTTCCATTATTGGGACTGTATTCCCACCTCCTGGAACAAGAATATTTCCGACCCCCCAGGTCAATCAGCTCTGCCCGCTGTACTGGCCTAGCGCCTACCATTTCTGTACATGGTGTATGGATATTAGAATAGCAGCGGGATAATAAATAAAGCAACCAAAAAGAACAGTTTACTAAAACGTGCTTAACTTACGGTTGTTCCCGGATAACTTGTTGACAATTTTGCCCAACGCTTTCCAGTCGATTGGCTTTTGAACATAGTCATCTGCTCCCATGGCATGAACAAAACGCTCGTTACCTACACTACTGACAATAACCACGGGAATGCTGGCCAGCTCCGGCGTTTCTTTCAGTGTGCTGAGTACCATCCAGCCGTTTTTGCCCGGCATCATGATATCCAGCGTAATCAGATCCGGCCTGCGCTGTTTGGCCAGCTCAAGACCCTGTTCACCATTCCTGGCACTGATTACACAAAATCCATCTCTCTGAAAATATCGCGCCATCAAGCGCTGCAACAGATCATCACCATCAATAACCAGGATTGATCCACTGTAGTGATGATAATCTGGATGTTTAGCAATTGGATACAAGTGCGACGAATTGCCGTCATTGCCAGAAAGATGAAACGAGTAATCAGCCTTTCGCTGATTTGAAACAACCGTTCCGTGCGCCTGAAGCATAGACTTTCCACTGACAGGAAAAAATGTCCACAGGATTTTTTTGTCGCGGTAACTCGCCTTCTGTTCTTTCAGAGTCTCTCCATTCACAATACACTTTTCCACCAGTGCGGCCGGAGTCTGGGGCAAAATCACCGATATGTCCTTTTCACCCAGGCCAAAAGCGTCGGCAATTAGCCTGCCGTGTCTATTTAGATACTGAACCTCGCCGTCGGCATCCATTAATAATACAATATTTGGTGATTCATCTACCAATCTGAAAAACTGGTTTTGATCGGCACTCATTGATTGTAATTCTGCTTCTTTTTGCTGCAATCGCTGATGAGCAGTGTTCAGTGCGGCGCCCAGCTCTCGCAACTCCTTGCTACCTTGTTCCACCAACAGTGCCGACTGCGCACTATTACCCAGCCTGTCAACAAAATTTGTATAACGAACAATGGATAACCGAATCTGTTGGATGATCATTCGCAACATCACAATCACGGGTACGGCAACCACGGTTATCACGAGAATTTTGAGCAGCCATGGTTCACCACCAAAACCGGTGCCGCTGCTTTCAACTGCTAGCAGTGCAATCGCAGTGCCAGTGAGCAGGGAAACCAACAAACCAATTTTCACACCCATTGTGAAGCGGAAGTTGGCAAGCTGCTGCATTCCTTCCAATCTGCCCAAACTCATAATCTTTGCCCCGAATCAGTCGACACTCGATATTGGTGCCTTTATCATTTTATGGTTTAGCAAGAAACGTGCCGCGGTCCACGTCCACTAATTACCAATCACTAACCGGATCTAATTGTAACCGTCAGATAATGCTGATATTTAGTGAATCTTCGGGTTGCCGGTGCAAGTCAAGCAGGCATAAACCTGCGACTGACGCTGGGCGGAGCAGAATATGCCCTTTCCTGCCACCAGTAACGTCTCAGCAAAAGGGTCTGCCCAGCCCCTGTCGAGTCATAAATACTAGTGAGAATGGACAAGATCAGAATTCAGTGTGGTGACATCCAGCTAGTTGCCACGCTCCGGGACACACCCACTGCACAGGCAATACTGGCGGTCTTACCTGTCCGTGCCGTGGTACAAACCTGGGGAGATGAGGTCTACTTTTCCGTTCCGGTCAGTGCCACACTGGAATCCGATGCGCGTGATATTGTCGAACCGGGGGAGCTGGCATTCTGGGTAGAGGGGTGTTGTATCGCCATTGGTTTCGGGCCCACACCGATATCCCGTGGGAGGGAGATCAGGCTTGCAGCAAAAACCAACATCTGGGCAGATACGCACGATGATGTTACTCAACTACATGCGCTCGAACCAGGGGAATTAATAGTAGTCGAGAGGCTGGGTGCTGATCAGGCAGCCAGTACCGGCAGGTAATCGACCGCATTAATCACGTGCTCGTTGGAATCCAGCACTCTTACAATTTCATACAGACGCCCGTCCGCAGACCGGCCACTAGTCAGGTCAACCATGCGCCCCGCCCGATACAGTTTGCTGTCTGCCTTGGCCGCGATCACGACCCGCGGACGCAGGTGCCGTTCCCGATTCCGGGTAATTACCACACCAGACTCGCCCGTGTTCAGTTGTACAACGCTGCCAATGGGATAAACACCCATGGAACGAATAAACTGTTCTACCAACTCGGGATGAAACGCCTTACCGCGCTGATCATACATATTCATCAAAGTTGTATGGTGTGCCACTCCCTCGCGCCAAGGGCGGTCGCTGGTAACAGCATCGAAGTGATCCGTTATTGCGCCAATATGTCCAAATTGACTGATTTCATTTCCTTTAGCGCCACTCATGTAGCCACTGCCGTCATAACGCTCATGGTGCCAGCCGGCGAAATCCAGCGCGACGGTCGGCAACCCTGGGGCCTGGTTGCGAAGAATCTGCAATCCATGAGGAATATGCAACTTCATTAATTCTTTCTCTGCCTTGGTCAACGGATTCGGTTTTTTCAGGATCTCGTCTGAAATGCGCACTTTGCCAATATCATGAAGCAGAGCACCCACGCCCAATGCCTTGATCGCACCTAGCTCCATTCCCAGCTGGCGCCCCAGCGTTAACGCGAGAATACAAACGCGCAGACTGTGCTGCGTAACGTAGTCGTCCTTGTCCCGTATTTGTGAAAACAGCATCAAGGCGTCGGGATTGCGAATAACGCTTTCGGCAAGATGCCCCACTGATATCTTTACCCCTGCAGTATCAATGTTCCGTTTTTTTTGCGCATCATCAAATACCTCGTGTATCAGGTCGACAGAATCCTGATACGCACCGCGGATAATAGAAATCTCTTCATTGACATCGACCTGATCCGGATAAATCTGGATCTGCGCCAGGGGATTGGCCTGCGCGCGCAGTACTTCAAACTCGAGGCGCTGGCGGTCTTGTTCATTTTCAAGTGGAAGAGTGGATTCTGCTGTCGGGCGGGCGATATTTTTTTCGGTGGGCGGTTCACTCGTCAGCTCGGTATCAATGTCCACAAAATCACAATACCGCTTCAAGGTTTCCAGTTGCTCTTCGGTGCTGAGCCTGAAACCCTGAAACAGAAAAGGTGTCTCTAGCCAGGGACGATCCAGTGCGGATACGTACATGCCTAGTTTGAGATCTCTGATATCCAGCCTTTTTTTCACTGCTTTACCATAAAAAACAAATGCTTAACCTGGATAGCCATGCAAAAAACGCACCATTATTGTCGGCCGAGGAAAATTCGATTGCGACATGATAAATCTGCTGGAATCTCAATAAGATACAGAGCTGCACCAATGACAGCCCGCCCAAATATCTCGAAATACGGTGAGTGCAAAAACAGCCTAAGTGACGGTCAGGGGCAGCGTGCAGCCAGATTGGCTGCCGCAGGGAGAAGACAACCCCTATTTATTCAAGGAACAAAACGCCGGTGCCACCGTGGCCACAATATCCATTAGGGTGCTTGGCGAGATACTGCTGATGGTATTCCTCGGCATAGTAAAACTCGGGAGCGTCGAAGATCTCCGTGGTGATCTCGGGGAGACTGGATGCCTGCAAGGCCGCCGCATAATGCCGCAGGCTCTCCTCCGCCGCTTTTCTTTGTGCCGCACTGGTGGTGTAGATGCCGGATCGGTACTGGGTGCCCGCGTCATTACCCTGACGCATCCCCTGCGTTGGATCATGGCCTTCCCAGAATACCTTGAGCATTGTCTGCAAACTGATTGATCGCGGATCAAAAACCACTTGTACCACCTCGTTGTGGCCGGTTTGACCACTGCAGATTTCCTCGTAACTCGGGTTCGGCGTGTAGCCGGCGGCATAACCCACCGCCGTGGAATACACACCGTCGAGTTGCCAGAAACTGCGCTCGGCACCCCAGAAACAACCCATACCAAAGAAAATGATCTCCGTTCCGGCAGGAAACGGCGGCTGCATATCAGTACTATTCACAAAATGTTTCACCGGAACCGGCATAGGATCGCTACGACCAGGCAATGCTTCTTCCGGTGTCGGTAGTGTGATTTTGTTATCTATCCAAAGCATGCGTCGTCTATCCCCAAAGAGCGAGCTTACCATTTGCTTTGTGTCTGCTGTATACAAAACAGTAAAAGGCACAATATATTGACGGCTACTAACGATCCGCTGTTAACCTACCCTTGCCCGGCACTGGTAAAAATCATAATCCCGGGTGCGATTAATCATCTCTGGAAGGGCGTGCCGACTTGGAAACGATTTATCGCCAATACGTCAAGCAGGGCGATATCGACTTCTTGAAGCGGTGGTTACGTGTAATGCTAATTCCGCCTCGGCACTATGTGGGGCGGTGTTGGTAGCGATAACACGATGCTGGATTTATTTTTTCACCTTCTTAGTGGCGGTGTATCCAGTGATAAACTGCTCGACAATTGTCGTCGGAACGGCACCTGCTGTTTCTGCAACCAGCTTACCCGTGGGGTCGTATATAATAAACGTCGGTGTTCCAATCCAGGGACTTCCCGTTTTCTGCTGATAGAATCGGGCGACAGCTTCCGGTTCTCCGAGCAGACTTGTATACGGAATCTTGTGTCTGCGCAAAAAATCTCGTGCCTTCTCGAGCTTGGCTTTCCCGTCAATACTAATCCCCAGCATCACGGCATCTGTTGCCTTGTGCTTGTTATGAAAAGCAACGTATTCATGGGCTTCTTCATTACAAACATTACAATCGTGTGCCCAAATCTTGACGACCACCCATTGCCCTTTGCCGACATAGGCATCCAGCGCGTCGGGCGAGCCGTTGAATACGCCAAACTCGACCGCATCGGCAAGAAAGGGAAATACGAACAACAGGGAAACTACTACCGACAGGTATTTGGGTAATGATTTTCTCACTTATTTCCTCCTTGTTCGCTCAAGCAGCAGGTTGGATATCTTTTTGGAGCCGAAAAAGGCGTGAGAGTTCAGTTGCCAAAACAATAAGCCCTACCCTGTCACCCATCCTATCTTTCCAGCGTTGATACACATTTCATGCAGTACTCTGCCGACAAATCAATCTTCAGCCGTTCGCACGAAATCAAATCGCCACAGTCCAGACAGTACCCGTATTCACCCTCGTCAAATCTCGGTAACGCCGCCGCTATTTTCCCTGGCTCGACCACGCGCCTTTCTTGTGCGGCCAGCGACATTGCCTGTGCTTGCAGGGCATTGATGCGGGAAACACGCCCGACGCTGGTTTGGTCAAGCGCGACGGTGATAGCACCGCTCGCGCCAATCTCATATTAAAGCAAGATAGCCTTCTTCCTGCCGAACAACCGCTGTCTGAACTGCACTGAATCCGGCGATTCATTTTCTTGTGACACACGCATCAACTTGCGACTACCGCAACCTGGAAATAAACCACACCAGTACCACTAACGGAAACAGAACCGCCATGAACAGCTTCATGGTAACGATCGAATGTCTCAATGGTACTAATGGCTCCTCAATCCGGCGGGAACCACTTACTGCTTCATCCAGCGCTCGTGCGGCCAGCATTCCAGTTGAAACCGCCCCTTCCATGCAAGCTAGATCAATCCGGCTTTTGACCCAGTCGCCTGCGAAGTACAGATTCTCTATCCCCGCATTCTTTACATCAGGCCGGTTAGACCAGGCAGCAACGGTATTAATAAACAGGGGAACGTTGCTGTTGGAATGGAATTTTTGTGAAACGATATCTTCCTTCCTGATGGTTATATACCTATTGATCTCTTCGAAAATAAAATCTATTTGGGCGCTTTCGCCAAGCTGTTGCAGAGGCGCAAAATTGGAACAGATAAACGAGAGCTCGCTGTTTTCCATGTCTGGCCAGTGGTTGCTGAGATCTATGAAGGATAAACCGAATTCCCCGCCCTTGAAAAAGACATGCTGACGGGGAATATCCTCGAGTTTTTTATTCAAACTCAGGTGCAATGCCGCCATCGGTGCAGCTTCAAGATGTTGCAAGTTCCCTAACTTATGGCTTTGACTGAATACATCTGATTGTACCAGTTTGCGCGTTACTTCCAGTGGAGTCGTGACAATAAAATTATCGGCATTAATTTGCTCGCCACTGTGTAAAGTAACCGCTACCATCCGGTTGCCATCCATATCCAGACTTTTTACCCTGGACTCAAAGCGCACGTCCACCCCTGCCTTCTTCACCCGTTCCAGGAGCGGTTCGACAAACGCGGTTTGCATATTCTGTTTGAGAATGGAAAGAAAGGGCGACCGGTTCCTGAGCCAGTAGCCTGTCACCAGCTTGGCTGTCATCGCTGACATCTCATAGGCGGGGATTGCACTGGCTTTTAGTGTGCTCTCACCTTCCAGTTCAGCGACGGTATCATTTGCGTACCAACGGCTACGTAACAGACCAGTTCGTGAAATTCGATCAAGGAAATGCTTGCGCGACATCCTTTCCGCAAGCGCATCGATGACAAAATATGCCTGTAAAAACATCTCCGTCCAGGGGGCGATCCCACTGAAAACGTTTTTTACTATCTTGCCGATGGAGTCAAAACTGTACATCGGGATCATGGCACCGAATTCCAGTTTGCGACGGCGAAACTGCGGTTTCTTTCTGTCTTCCTTTGATAGCAAATAGTAGAAGCGATCAAAATCGACAAGCGTTGGTTGATGCTTACCCTGTATTTCCTTGATTAGTTGGCGCGTATTGAGGTACCAGGATGGAAAAATATGGTAGCCATGCTCCCGCCAATGGTTATCTTCACTAACGGCTCCAGCTTTACCCCCAGCACGCTTTTCCGCCTCCAGTATGGTGACTTCGTAACCTTGCTGCGCCAACGTTTTTGCCGCAACCATGCCGGCGAGCCCGGCACCAACCACAACCACTGAAGTCATTGCACTAACCTCCCTGTTGTTCTTGTTGTGTTATCTCATACCAGATTTTCGGGTCAACAGTAACATGGCTACTCTCGCACCAAGTCAATATTCTTGTAAAATATTTACTACAATCTTGCCATTAAAATATTTCAACCAGAAATGTTTGTGCGCCCGAGCGGCCGATAATATTTATATACAATGGCAATGGCCCAATATGAATTGCCAGCAAAACACCTAGCTTTCCCGGCTTGCGTTTTTCTTGTCGTCAACGTGCCAGTCGTATGAACAATCCAGATGCATGTGAATCGTATTGATACCAATCAATCCATCTTCGAGCATACAGTTTAGTGGTGTGCGACCACCGAAACGGGAATTCTTGCGTTGTATCCAAATCGAGGCCATATGGGGATTGCGCGGGTAAGACGTGTGCAGTGAATCGTCAATTCCGGCAAAGTGCTGCAACCGTTCCCAAATTTCCGGTTCATCCGGAAAGGGCGTGCCTTCACGATATTTGTGTAATGAGCGCGGGCGGGTCTCGGCTGGCAAGCACAGCAAGTTGACTTTATCCTTATCTCCGACACCCCAGCGGTCAAGGATTTCCATTATCACAATGGAAATGCGTATTTGTTCTTGTTCACTGTATGCAGCCATTGTCAGAATTATCTATTGAGGAAAAGAAGTATTAGCCGAACGGCTGGCGGGAGTTGCAATACCGTAACACACCGCCGCATGGATATCACTGCAACTAGCCACACAATTCCTGCAGCTTCTGATGCATCCGTGATTTTATGATACACATCGTTATGGGATGTAGCGAGCCAATAGACCCATGGCAAAATCATCCGATTGCAATGGGATGCGAACACGGTATCCACCACCTGGCACTTCGCGCATCGAATTGCCTTTAAGGTCCTCCATATGCTCCAGCGTGAAATCACGGTTCCCCTTCGGCAACACCAGCTCCATGGTATCTCCCACTGCAAATTTATTCTTCACTTCCACTTCAACCATTCCACTGGCGGCATCATATTCGCGGAATTCACCGACAAAGCGGCTGAGATTCATCATTGATTGTTGCTCAAGATAATTCTGATAGTCCTGGCTGGGATGACGTTTTAAAAAGCCGTCGGTATAACCGCGGTTCGCCAGGTGCTCTAATTTTCCCAACAGACTTGCATCAAATGGCCGCCCGGCAACGGCATCTCCAATTGCGCGACGATAGACTTGTGTGGAACGCGCGACATAATAGTGTGACTTGGTTCGCCCCTCTATCTTGAAGCTGTCGACGCCAATTTTCACAAGATGTTCGACATGTTCTATCGCGCGTAAATCGCGCGAATTCATTATGTAGGTTCCGTTTTCGTCTTCCTCAATCGGCAGGTACTCGCCCGGTCGCTCACTTTCTTCCAGTACATATGTTTCATTAGCAAGCGGATGCCGCTGACCATCGCCGGTTTGAGAGGGGGAAATCACAGTGACGTCACCGGTAATATCGGTGCGTGTATTTTTTACGATGTATTGCCAGCGACAGGAATTGGTACAGGACCCCTGATTGGCGTCGCGATGATTGAAATAACCCGACAGCATGCAGCGACCTGAATAGGCAATACACAGCGCGCCATGAATAAACACCTCGATCTCGATATCCGGACACTGTTGCCGGATTTCCTCGATTTCTTCGAGTGACAATTCTCGAGACAGGATGACGCGCTTTATACCTACGCTCTGCCAGAAACGCACGCTGGCATAATTTACTGTATTGGCCTGTACCGAGAGGTGGATCGGGGTTTCCGGCCAACGTTCCCGCACCATCATGATCAAACCCGGATCCGCCATGATCAGCGCGTCGGGCCCAAGCGCCATGATGGGCGTCATATCATTCATAAATGTCGATAACTTACTATTGTGCGGCGTGAGATTAGTCGCAAGAAAGAAACGCTTGCCTGCCTCTTGGGTAGCGCGAATACCCTGCTCCAATTGCTCCAGACGCGAAAAATCATTTTCGCGGACACGTAAACTATAGCGAGGCATACCGGCATACACCGCATCAGCACCATAGGCGAGCGCATATTTCAGCTTGTGCAACGTGCCGGCAGGCGCCAGAAGCTCGGGGGTATTCATAGTCGATATTCGGAAAACTGATTTCGGGTGGCGCAGTTTACGCTTTACGCAGTTCGCCGACAATCCTGAAATGACTTGCAAAACACCATCTTGGCGGAGTGGTTATCGAGTACCGGAATTATTATAACCGATTACTGTATTGCAAGGCCGGTTGTTGCCAGCATGCTTTTTCTCACACCTGTTGCCATGCTCATAGCACACAAGTTTCTCAAACAAAAAATCAGTAAAATCCTTACAGGTTATTGGTGGGAAACTACAAGCGTATTGATGCCTCCCTCCGGTGCAGTTGTACACTTGCAGAGCAAAAGCACAGCAACGTCTACTGGTATTAGCAATATTCGCTCATTAAATAAAAAAGATTCTGATAAACCGGGCAAGGGCACTAACGGTTGAGAATCTTTGCACGTGTAAAGCAATATTCAGTGCCTGAATACAGGCGCTTAATATTGCTTCGGTGGGTAAAGAGCATGAATGCCGCACCGGCACCAGCGTATAATAACCATATCACCTCCGATACCTCGCCCGCCATATAGTAAGACAGGGGCACAAAGCTGAGCGCCGACAACATGGTAGACAAGCTGACGTATCCCGAAAACACCAACACCAGCAACCACACGGCGACAACGGGCGCAATCGCAATGGGCATAGTCACTGTCAGTACGCCCACAAAGGTACCCGCTCCCTTGCCACCGCTAAAGCCATGATATACGGGATACACATGTCCCAGTACTGCGCCAAAACCACAAAGGAGAGACAAGGACAACGGGTCTACTGATGTTGTGGATCCAATCATCTTCATAACCAGTACCGGCACCCATCCAGCCGCGACCGCTCCCTTTCCAATATCGATTATCACCACTACCAGCGCGAACAGGGTGCCCTGCGTGCGAAAGGCATTGGTTCCACCGGCGTTGCCACTTCCCTGACGGCGTATATCAACACCCCTGAAGCGACCAACTAAAAGACTTCCAGAAATGGATCCAAGTAGGTAGGCAACCACGATAGCGAGTGTAGTAGCCAGCATCTAGTCTTTCTCCTCATAGGGAGCAATCTCTTCCCACGGCTGCAAACCAACCACCATGGCACCCAACCCGGCATGGGCGCCCACCGCGGTTCCCCCATCCATAAGATGAAATGACTTGATGCCACTAACGCGCTTGCGTAATTCGGCCTCAAGCTGCTTTGCACTGTCCACGCAATCCCAATGTCCAATAATGACACGCCATTCATCAGATTCGCTGAAAGGCTTTCGCAGATAGTTTGCAAACTTTGCTACCAATTTGTGTCGACCGAATAAAACACCTTTGCTCACTACCCGGCCATCCAGGCTATTGGTAATTACCGGGGTAAGGTGTAACCAGTCGGCCATACGTTTTTTGCTGGGCGGGATACGTCCGCCACGTACGCCATAGGAAAGATCGCGGATGACGGCAAATATTTTCGTTTTGTCCCGCATCGCCTCCACCTTCTGTAATATTTCTTCTGCCGGATACCCCGCTTGCGCCAACTCGGCCGCATAGATCACCAACAGCCCCTGCCCGGTAGAAACATTGTGCGAGTCAAAGGTCGTCAGGTATTGGCTGACACTTTCTGCTGCGGTTTGCGCCGATCGCAGCGTACCACTCATTGCGCTGGACAGATTAATTGAGATTACTTTCTTGTGATGGGAGCAAAGAAACTGAAATTGCCTTTTGAAATCGCCCGTCGGTGGCTGCGATGTCTTGGGGGCGTCCGGTAGCGTGCGCATGCGTTCGTAGAATTCTTCAGGGCTCAACGAAACCTTGTCAAGATAATCGCGATCGCCAAAATTAACGCGCAAGGGAACAATGTGAATGTTTAACCTTTCCAGTTCACTGTCAGGAATATCAGATCCGGAGTCAGTTATAATAGCCACTTCAGTTCGCTGGCGGTGGGCCGATTTCTGTTGTGACTGCATGTCATCAGCCTTCTGGCTGCTCAATTCACCATGCCCCTCACAAATGCGGAATGCATCATCAGGATTATTTACATGCACATGAATTCGTGCCTTCTTGCGCGTTCCGGCTATGACCAGGCTGCTGCCAATCTCCACCAACTGCTGACGTAAAGCCAGACGGTCGATATTCTCACCGGTTATCATGCACTCGGTACAATAGCGGTGACGCAGGTCAACTTCTTCGCCGGCAAATGCTTCTTCGTCGTCTTCCATATTGTCGGCATCGGCTTCAGGGACCTCCCGGATTGAGCCCTTGGTCATAAATTCAACAATGCCTTCAAGCAGATCGACAAATCCCTGCGCTCCAGCATCGACAACGCCGGCTTTTTTTAATACCTCTAGTTGTTCTGTTGTATGTGCAAGAGATTTACGCGTGCGGTAAAGCCCATTTTGGAAGAGCACTATGAAATCGTCCGTACCCGATTGCACCTGGCGCCTCAGCTCATTGGCAAAGTCGGTTATCACCGTCAGCATGGTACCTTCGCGCGGCTCGGCAATGGCTTCCCGGGCTGCTTTGGCGCCGCGTTCAACGACATCAACAAACCGCTCTGCCGTAACGTGGCTTAAATTCCGGCAGCCCTCGCACAGACCCTGCAAAAACTGGGCGAGAATGGCGCCAGAATTGCCGCGCGAACCATCCAGAGCAGCATCTGCAACACGCTGCATAGTGAGATCAAGATTCCTTTCGGGGTTATCGCGAGTGCGCTGCTGGATAGCGATCAGCGTAAAGGCCATATTGGTACCGGTATCACCATCCGGCACCGGAAATACGTTGATACTATTTATATATTCACGACGGGCAACAACACGGCAGATGCCCGCTTGCAGTGCCCGCTGTACCCGATTTCCGTTTAGATAGCGTATTGCCACTCGCCCCCCCTTTTCTTGCCCGAAACGTTAGAGCATACCGGAAAGACTCCGGGCCCGCGTTTTTCGATTTCCCCGTTTTTCTATTTTCAGTGGCGGGAAAATACTGCCGTTTTCCCGCTGGCATCAAAAGTTAACACATCGTAGGCCTCTTTACGGCGACCCTCCATACCCGGCGTCCCAATCGGCATACCCGGCACTGCCAGTCCTTTTACGTTTGGTTTTTCCTCCAATAGCCGCTTGATGTCCACTGCGGGGACATGCCCCTCAATGGTATAACCATCAACCAGGGCAGTATGGCAGGAAGCCAGTGCCTTCGTGACACCATGTTTTATTTTGTAGGGCACGACATTTTTTACATCGTATGCCTTTACCTTAAAACCATTGGCGCGCAAATGCTTCACCCATTTTTTGCAACAGTCACATGTTGGACTCTTGTAGACAGTCAACTCTGTCGCGTTGGCTGGTACTGCAATCAGTGTGGTAAACGCCGCAACAATGAAAAAAACCAATATTTTTGATAATTGAACCTTTGGTTTCATTTTCTCATTCTGCTGCAGACAGCAACTGATCCATTCTATCCGAAATTTTATAATTTCTACCATTGTGTTATTCGCCTTTAAATAGCGATCTCACGTTGTCGGGAGTAACGGCACTGGCTGGTTGCAAATGATTCTCGGGTAGAATGAACTCCCTGGCATGGCGTCAGTCATCTGGATGCGTGAGATCACGTTATCAAGCCCCTAGTCCAGCCAGGCCTCAAGGTAATAAAGGCGCAAGCCTTCCGACGAACGCGATGGCCCAACGAGTCTGGCCGCATAGCGATTGGTGTCCGGATTGGCATCTGCTCTTGCATGTGCCTCAGAAATGACTATCTCTACCGAGGCCTCGGGGAAACGATCACGATTCCGCCGCGGCGCATATACGATGGCGAAGTGCTCTTTGACAATACTACTGCCGGGGTCGATGGGGATTCTGCGGGTCATGGGTGATCACTAATTAGCTGCGGTCATCTTATCAGCTACCAGTCCGGACCAGAACAGCGGATGGATCGATGAAGATTTACGCCAGAAACGACCAGTCTCTGTTCGCCAACAGATTTTTTTGGGCCAAAAAGCGCGTTTTCCCCGTATCTTACCTTCTAATTCAAATAGTTATGAAACACGGGAATATTGACAGGAATTTTGTGAACTACTCAACATTTATATTTTGCACCCAACGCTAAGCTTGGCTCAGATATTGGGGAACAAGTTTATACGCACTCTTTTACTAAGGAGACAACAATGAAATTTCGGGCACTTATTCTGGCAATCACTATTGGTTTTGCTTCCACCGCGGCCATGGCCGATCCGATGGATCGTGGCATCCTGGCCTTTCTGCAAGGTGACAATAGCACTGCACTGGAAGTATTTCGTCCGCTTGCCAACCGTGGCAACAAGGACGCTCAGTATCACCTGGGCTACATGTACCAGACCGGCACCGGCGTTGTCCAGAGTTCTGCCGAGGCATTTAAATGGTACCAACTGGCTGCAAAGCAGGGCCATAACAGTGCTTCCGTTCAGGCTCGTATTGTAGCTCGTGCCTTAAAGTACTGATTCGACGCATTCTCCTCCTGAAGGCCGGGCCCATAAGATTGGGTTCGGCCCTTTTTTTGCCTGTTGCCGGGCCCAGACAGGTGACGCCAGACCCTGGTTTTGATTAAACTTCAGTCACTGCCAGAATACGGCCACCCGGTAATCAAAAATCAAGTAAAACCAGGCACGGGGAAATATGCTGGTCGATCTAAGCAATGTTCCACTTTTTGAGTCGATTTCAGAAGACGAGCGGCAGGCTATCGCCGCGATGGCCACTACCCGGTCATTACCAGCGAATTCTGTCGTTGTTAATGAGGGTGATCAGACCGACTCCATGTACATCATCCTGTCCGGTAAGGTCAAAATCTATCTCAGCGGCGAAGACGGCAAGGAAATTACCTTGGGTATCGAGGGACCAGGCGACTATTTCGGTGAGATGGTGCTGGATGGTGGACGGCGCTCGGCATCGGTGATAACAGTCGAGCCATCTAAATTCTCCATTATCCAGAAACACGATCTGGAAAAATACCTGCACCAGAATCCAAACGTAGCACTGGCGATTATTCGCCAGCTGATCGGCAGAATCCGCGCGCTGAGCGACAATGTACGCAGCCTGGCACTGCTGGATGTCTACGGGCGACTGCGCAAATTATTACTCGACCTGGCCGTGGAAGAACATGGCGAGAAGATCATCAAGGAAAGAATTACACAGCAGGAACTGGCTAACCGCGTAGGCGCATCACGTGAAATGGTGAGCAAGATACTGAAAGACCTTACTATCGGTGGCTACATCCAGATCGATAAGAAAATAATCACTATCAAGAAAGACCCGCCCAAAGGCTGGTAGCACCGGTTAACGGGTATCTTGTTAAAGAATAATATCGGCACTCGCCTGCAATACCTGTAGCGCTCGCGAGAGAAAGAATACCCGCCGTTACCCATCGCAGTTTCAGGTCTGGTCGTATGTCGATGGCGGCAGCTGCAGAAAAAATCCTTTTTCCTCAAGATTACGGCAAACTTCACCGGGATCCACCAGCGCCAGGGTGCGCCCTGCGGTTAGTTCCAGATGCATGACGTGTTCGAGACGCCCAAGCAACTTGAGCAGCGATTCCGGCACGTGAGAGAAATCATTCTCTACCGCGATATAGAGATACGCACCTGCCTTCTTGCTGGATCGATAAATTTCACACTGCATAGCGGGTGATATTTTGTCAATAGTAAGTTAAATGTGCAACTTGTTGCGCCTTTGGCGGTTCCTTAAGAGCTATTAATCGGGGCTGGCACCCCGAGGGCATGATGTACAGGAAATACAAACTGGCGGGCGCAAGGATGCGCAGGAGCGACCTTTGTCACTTAGTTCGGGCGTCCGGATAGCCCAGTGCTAATATACGCGCCAGGTCATAAATAAACGAAACCATGGCTTCATAATCAACTGTTAGGGGCTAACAAGAATAAATAGGGTCAAAGAACAATTGTTTCCAATATTAGAGAATATTGTTTTCTAACCCGATTTTTTACAATTTTCTTACTTATGGAAACTATCGCATCCCCCTACCTGATCGCGTTTCTCTTTTTCCTTATCGCGCTGGCTTATTCCGCTGTTGGTCTTGGCGGCGGTTCTTCCTATACCGCGCTGATGTTCATTCTGGGATTCAGCACACTGGTGATTCCTACCGTTTCCCTCACCCTTAATCTGTTCGTAACGTCAGTCGGAAGTTTCAATTTTATTCGCAACAAACACGCGAAACTAAAACTGATTTTGCCATTTCTCGTGGCATCCATCCCCATGGCATATCTGGGTGGTTCACTACAGCTGCCGAAGGAAGTGTTTTACTGGATATTGCTTGCATCACTGTTGTTTGTTGTTGCGCGTATCTACCTGTGGGAGAACATGTCGCTACAATTAAACCTGAGCGAGCGAGAAAGGCTGGTCGTTTCTATCGCAAGTGGCGGTGTACTCGGGCTAATCGCGGGCATAGCCGGTATTGGTGGTGGTATTTATCTGGTACCACTCATCATTATTCTGGGACTGGGCACCGCCAAACAAGCGGCTGCCTGCGGGGTAATATTCATCTGGCTGAACTCTGCCTCCGGTCTTGTTGCTCGCGCCCAGCATAATCCGATTAATTTGTCCGACTACATTCCGATTGTGATAGCCGTACTTACAGGGGGTCTGATTGGTTCCTATTTTGGTGCGGGGAAACTTTCGCCAAAAATAATGGAAAAAATCCTTGGCGCGATTATCATTGTGGCAATCGGTTTGCTTGTCAGGAAACTGCTAATTTCTGGCTAGTTACGTTTCCAGTATTCCAGCAGTTTCGCCTAAAGATCGACAGTGTGGTAGAAAAAAACAAATCGTCCATCTTCAATGTCAATTTTCAAAGTCGCACCATGGTTTATACCATAGTCGACATAACCGGGTGTGGCACTGTCCAGATGGCATTCGCTGGCATGCTGCGGGGATTCAAAGTCCCGGTCCCGGTCATACCACGACAACAACAGATACTCACCTAACCGGGATTTAGCTTCTTCATCAGCTAACCCCATGGCCTCTTGATAGTCCTTGAGTGGCAGATCTTGTGACAGTGAAACGTTGTGCATGGCGTAGTCTATTGGCCATAAAGCAGGATTGCGTTACGCTGCTTATTTGCCATCGCCACTGCGTAACCAGGCGGAGTAGACCTTGGGCAGCGGGGTCTTTTTGGCGTCACCTGATTGACCGATTTCCGATTTGAATTGCTGTATGCGTTGCAATCGCTTGTCGGTAAGCGGATGGCTATTAAAAAACTCGGGTGAAGCGAATCTTTGTTTCTCAAGTTTACGGAAAACCTCAAACAGATCTGTGGCCCCTGCAATATGGCCATACATGTTCCTAAGTGTCAGTAGCGCCGTCTCATCGGCCTCGCGCTCGTGATCGCGGCTGAACTTTAATACCGTTACTTGCCCGGCGCTGCCGAGTACCGCTTCGGTTACGGAATTACCCAGGGAGCTACTGACCACAGACAGGGCCAGCCCGATCGCGATGCCACGCCCCATACTGCGAATCGGGTGCCGATGTTTGATATGGGCCACCTCATGCGCCAATACCATCGCTAACGCATTTTCATTCTCCAGCTGCTCCAGCAGGCCCCGGAACATCAGGATATTGCCACCCAACGTGGCAAAGGCGTTCACGGTATCGGAATCGATATAATGCACCTTGATGCTGATCTCATCCGGCAGCTGCTGCGCGACCACAATTCGCTGAGCCAGTTTATTAAGATACCGCTTCATGGGCACGTCCGATTTGTCGTCGTCAAAACGACCCTCGGTCACGCTAAGCTCAACAGAAAAAGGAATATGATGTGCCAGCTTGTCGGCCATCACACCAAGGACCAGCAGAACCGCAAACACGATCGCCAGAATCCCGCCCGTCAGAATCACAAATTCCTTTAGCGGGTGTTCCTGGCTGGTATTGATCCCCTCGGGAATCTGTGGATTGGAGTATTCCATCGGAATGGATTGCGTCAGGGAATAAGAGCGGTTCCGTAGGCCAGCACTTCAACCGAGCCGACGCGATTTTTACGACCCTTGTAAATGCTGGATGTTTCCAGCTTGATGTTGAATATCATTTCTGCGCCCAGTTGATCCGCTTTCTCCTTCATTCGCAATATAGCCTCGCGCCGGGCACGATCAAGCAGGGATTCATAAGATTTCACACGGCCACCGATCAGGTTGCGCAGGCTGGCGAGAAAGCGCTTGAAATAGTCGACCGAAATAACGACGCTACCAGTTACCAGTTCCACCTTGTAAGGTGTCGCTGCCAGTGGCGGGAACCGCTGCGCTACTGCCGGTATACGGCTCAGTTCTTTTTCGCGTCTGATAATGGATTTGTAGTGCCGATTTTCTGCATAGCGACCAAAGCCGTACCCCAGAGCCAACAGAGTGATAAATATGATCAAATCGATCATTGGCGACTACTCCAGTACCACTGCGGTGCCATAAGCAAAAATTTCGGCGGCACCGGCGGCTATGCTGGATGTCGAGAAGCGTACATTCAGCACGGCATTCGCGCCCAAGGCATTGGCTTGTTCAACCATTCGGTTAACCGCTTCTTCACGCGACTCTTGCAGCAATTCGGTGTAGCCCTTTAACTCACCACCAAAGATATTCTTGAAGCTCGCCATGATATCGCGGCCAACGTGCTTGGCGCGAACCGAGCTTCCCTGCACCAGGCCATAATGCTTGGTAATTTTTTTGCCCGGTACAAGTTCGATATTGGTAATCAGCATTGAGACTCCCATTCCATTAATTTTTTCGGTCAATTTATAAATTTATATAATCGATACGCAACTAGGCTAATTCTTATTATCGCCTGGCGCAATAGTGGTGCTACTGCCTATTATGCGTACGTCCCGCTGCGGGAATGGAATGGTTACTCCATTTTCCTTAAAGCTGCGCCAAATGGC
>SDBS01000971.1_pt1 | contig 28897 bp, 28 predicted proteins | sample 2277091 | NCBI WGS metagenome assembly SDBS01 (sample SAMN10404972, study PRJNA504765) | marine sediment metagenome | isolation source: marine sediment core GS10_PC15, 163 cmbsf | place: Arctic Ocean: Southern Knipovich Ridge | collected 2010
TGAACTAAATCCTGATGAGGATAAATCACTTACAGAGCTATTAGCATTTATTTCTATGTTTAAAGAAGGAATTAATCAAGAGGAAATCTTCAATTATTATTCTTTATTAATTAATAACGAATATGAGATTAAGCGATACATTAATAGATTACAAAAAATAAAAATGATTAGAATAAAAGAGAATTTTATTCACAAACGCACCCAACTAGGACAGGCTGTTGCTAAATCTTTTTTAACCGTAGAAAAAAGCTTAGAGGTTATAGAAAAACTAAATAATGGAAAGACTGATAATATTTTAGATTTAGCTCTTGATCTTAAACCAATAAAAAATGTATATTTATCAAAAAAAATAGTTGCTGAATTATCTAAAAATATCAATATGAAATACTTCTCGAATAATTTCTTTTCAGCGAGCGTATTATCCTTGATGAATGCTGAATATGTGAAAAAAAAAAAGTCTTTTTCCCGGGAATTTATCAATTTTATTATGAAATGGGTTAATGATATATTTAATTGTAATTGTGAGGATAATCCCTATTGTGATTGTGGAAGATTAAATTTGGAAAAAATTATGTTTCAATTAAGAGTTGAAGATAAGTTTTCAATCGAAACAATTCACCAATATTTAGAAGAAGTATATAAAATTGTGATATTTAAGGGAGATATAATTGACTTTTTTGAAAATTTAATATATTCTTTGGAAAGTGTTTATAATATTTCTAAAGGTATTAATATTGATATAAATTATAAGAATCAAATTTCGGCGTTTCCTAAATTAATAGAGAAGATAAAGAATTAAGAAGTTATCATATAGATTATATATCGGGAATAATTTATTAAGAACAAACAACCAATATTAATTTAGAGGATTTACTCTAAAAATCATATAGAAAAATTAATAAACAAACAAGATGATTTATACACTTTTTCTTTATCACAGTGAATCGGGGCTTCCATTACTTGATATTAACCTTCAAGATATAAGTTCTGGAAAAATGGATCTATTTGCTTCATTCTTTTCAGCTTTAAAATCATTCATATCTGAGATCGTTTTAGATGGCTCTAAAGAATTAAAAAATATTGAACTAGGGGATTATAGAGTATTAATTACCAATTTAGACGAAATTAAGGCAGATTTAGTAATTATTGGTGATAAAGAAGATTCAAAAGCAATTAATAAAATAATTCCTAAAATTATAAAAATTCTTTCTAATTACCAAGAAATTTTCCTTGATTGGGCAGGAAGACCAGGAGATTTTGATGAATTAAAGCAAGAAATTGCAGAACTAGTGTTAGCACAGAGAAAACTGGTCGGAAACATTTCTATGATTGAGAATTCTGAAATAGTTTTAAATTCAATGTGGTCACATAAACCTGACATTTCTAATACAGAAAAAGAGAGTTTAATTAGTGAAAAACAGAGTTTAATAGCAGAGTTTGAAGCTTGTTCAAATATCGTACAAAAATTAACAATTAGCGAAACGTTGCTTAAGATCTCCGAGGACCTAAAAAATTCTAAAGGTTTTGTTAAATATCAAGAACAGATAAAGTCATTAAAAGATGAGATAAGAGATACTAAGATTAAATTAAATTACTATTTAGAAAGAACTAAGGTAACTATATCTCTAGCTGTTGATTCACTGGGGACTAGGGGGCTTAATGAAGGAGACTATAAGGACGTATATTTAAACTTATACAGTTTTAGTAACAAATTAAAGAATATTTTGAATGATGACAGCTGGGAAATATATCGAGATATGGGAAACAGATTAATTAATAAGGATGAAATCCCTTCAGAAGAAATATCTGAGGCCATAAAATTTATATTAAAAATGAATGACGATATAGAAACTTATTTTAATTAAAAGAGTATCTTTAGAGATTATTTTCTCAAACGAAGATGAAAACAGTTTTCATTGAATACTTTTATCTAGTGTGAATTTCTATTAAATCTTCATCCTCTAATTCATACTCTAAGCCAACTTTTTTACGTTCTTGTCGAGCAGATTTTCTATTAATAATAGCATAATCAAACAGATTAAAAAAGCTTTTATGAATTTTTATAGCTACCTCTCTTACTGTGGAATATTTATCCAGTATAAGGGGTCTTTCAGCCACAATCCCTGCATTGACAGTATAAATTTTTATTTTATTTAAAAAATTTAAGATTATATCACCAAAATCATTAGGAAAATTTTGCTTTTTTACTGATACTCCAATAATTACAGGAAACTTATCTGAATAATTTAATTTCAACTTATCAAATGTTTCTTCAGTATGAGGTAGGTCTCCTTTAGTTGCAATAATTATTGCTTTCTTATAGACCATAGAAGGCGTTAAAGCGTCTACAATTTGATCTACTGATATATCTCCATAAATCTTAACTATAGCATTTCTAATACCATTCGCATTTACTAATTCCTTTACTTTCTCTGTGAAATTTATTAAATCTATTATTTCTTTTGCTTCTTTTGTGAGATAAAATACTTGAACCTTATTAGCACCTGTTTTTTCTATCGTAATAGGAGGAGGGGGTTCATTTATTTTTATATCTGCTGATGAAAGTTCATTTAACAATAATTTCATTTGTTCATTCACATCTCTTGTCAAATCAAAGCACAAACATATTAGATCACAAGACCTGAGCTGAGATAAAATTTCCTTACCATTTCCTATTCCTTTGGATGCATTCTCCATTATTGAGGGCATATCTACAATCTGATAACGTATTTTTTTATAGCTGAAAATTCCAATTTCAGGAATAGCCGTGAATTTACCAATTTTATCTTTCGCAGCCCCAGTCATATAATTTAAAAGAGATGTTTTTCCAACTCCGGGTGTATGATAATCACTAATACAAATAACTTGAATACCCTCTTTTTTGATTGAGAATGGACTTTTTTTGCCTGTACTTTTTAATCGTTGTTTCTGCTCTTCTTGTTGTCGCTTTAATTTAGACAATCTTGACCTGTTAAGGGCAACGATTTTTTCTGTGCCTTTATGTTTAGGAACTAATGAAATAAATTCTTCTAATTTTTTTATTTTTTCATCTATAGAAGTAGCATCCAAATATTTTTCATATGCAGCGTTTGCCTCTGGACCTATGTTTGAACTCAATTCTCCTTACCAATTTAAAAATAATATATGTTTTACAAATTGACTTATAACAAAGACTTAAAACGATCTTCTGTTTTCATTTTTAAATCTCCCAGAATTTCATCAATCCTTGGGGTGAATTTTCTAAAGTATTTTTCTTTTTTTCCAAAAATATCATTAAGAGAATAACGGTTTAAAAAATTAACTGTAATTTCATTTAGAAGGCGTTTAACAAGTTCAGAATCGGTTTCCTTTTCAACAATGGCATATGACAATAAAGGATGGGTATTATTTTCAATTTCACCGGGTAATGCAACCATTTCACAGAAACAAACAAGCTTAAAAGAAGCCAATGAGACTACATTAATGTCATCTCCAAATACTTCAGTTGTAAAGCTCTCTAATGCAGAAAGAAATCCTGCTCTTAAATTCGGATCTAAAACTTCTGTGGAAAAATAATATTTAATTTCGACCAAGTTTCGATTTCCGATGTTAATTCCAGTTTCTAAAACAGCCATTATTATAATCTTATATTGTCAATTAGTTATATTTTATAGTGTTTTTTTTCAATTTTTAATAGCTATCATTAGCTATTTTACATTTATGATATTAATCTTAATAAATTAATAATTTTTAATACACTTTTTTTACATTAAAGTTAATTTAAATATTTAATTGCTTTTTATAAACAGTAAAGGTGTTTTGGAGTAAAAAGCTTACGGTTAATGGGCCCACTCCACCTGGCACGGGAGTTATTTTACTGCATTTATCTAAGACATCTTCAAAATCAGCATCACCTACTAATTTACCATCAACTCTATTTATTCCTACATCTATAATAACCACCCCATCTTTTATTTTATCTTTAGTAATAAATTTTGGCTGCCCCACCGCAACTATTAAAATATCTGCTTGTTTTATATAGCTGTTTATATCTTTTGTTTTAGTGTGGCACACTGATACAGTCGCATTTCTTTTTAAACACATAAAAATGAGAGGTTTTCCTACAAGGATGGAACGATTTATAATAGTGACATCCTTACCTTTCAAATCGATATTATAATAATCCAAGAGAGCAATAATACCCTTTGGAGTGCATGGCACCAAATCCTCATTGTAATCAAAAAGTCTACCTCTATTGAATGGATGAAGGCCATCTACATCTTTATAAGGGGAAATTGCTTCTATAAATAGGGGAGTAGATTTTATTAGATTAGTTGGGAGTGGAGCTTGAAGTAATATACCATTCACGCTTTTATCATTATTCAATTCTTCAATTTTTTCCAAAAGTTTCTCTTGAGATATATTTTCATCAAGAATAACTGATTGAGAGTCAATTCCAATTTGGGCACAAGTTTTATGCTTAATATTTACATAAACTTTAGAGCTTGGGTCGTTTCCAACAAGGATCGTCGTTAATTTTGGACGAACTCCAATTGTTTTCACTGATTTTTCGATTTTACTTCTTAATTCTGAATTTAACTCATCAGCTAATTTTTTACCATCTAAAATTTTATCCATAATCATCAAAGCTGTACTTTTAATTGAATTGGTATAATTAGTAAGAGGTGATTTTATACAAATAAATATTATTATTGCTTTAATGTAAAAATAAAATTGAAATTCTATATTCTTCTTTTTCGCCAGATAATAATACTATAAATTACAGCTACTCCAAGAAAAGTCAGTAAAATCACTAAAATTAACCAGTCAACCCATATAAACTCTATCATGAACACTTTTACTTCCATCGAAGGGAGCTCTTTCCCATCTAGTAATATAAGTGTCTGGTAGGCAAAGTAAGAGGTGGTTATTGATGATTCTCTTTGTTCATTTCCATCAGTATTATCAATAAATCCACCATCTTTAAAATTTTGACGATTTAAAATCCAGTCTAAAGTTTTGTCTTCATGTTCTAAATCAGCTTTATCAATTAAAGAAATACCTCGAACACAATAATAGGTACTGCTAAGTAATGCATTTTCAGCTTTTTCATCAGGAAGATAACCTCCATAATTACTATCATCACCCTCATCGTCAACATAAAAAGAATCTAGATATTCTATAGTGCCATCTTCACCTGAAAGGTCGTCGTCCAAAATCACATAAAAAATTGAAATAGCGTAAAAGGTATTTAGAATACTTGAGGATAATGTGGTGTTACCACCATATCCCCCATCACTATTTCGACAGGATTTAATCCATGCCTTGTGAGCACTTTCGTTCGGAATTTTTTCATCAATTAATTCATACGTCATCATAGCAAAATATGTTGAAGTAATACTAGCAGAAGTGGAGGTACTTATTGGTGCAAACCCATTACCACCTTGGTCTAAAGAATCAAGATAAGTTTCAACACTATTTTCTAAACTTGAGCTTGTTTCATAATCTAAAATATCTAGTGCATTCAAGATAAAATAAGTGTCATATATATCTATATTTATTTCCTCAGCCTTATCCTTTCCTTTATCCTCCAAATATTCCATGAGATCAGTAGTGTTAACAGTATTTTCCACTTCCCACCATATATCTCTGGTTATTAGCATATTATAATCATCAAGAATTTCTATTGCATAAGCTGTAGCGTCATATGAAATATCATCATCTTCTTCAGGAGAATTTGAAAATCCCTCATCTTTAATTTCACACGATAATAGAAAATCTGTCAAATACGTTTTTCTTTGTTTAGCTAAGGCAAAAGGAATTATACTAAATGAAACTGTTAACATTATGATGAAAATTGTTAATATGCGAACTTTCGTAGTTTTCAAATATAAATCCTCAGTAAAACTATTTTTATTTTTTTTAATTTAACGTGAAATTAAAAATTATCGAAATATTAGATAAAGCGAATATATTGAATATGTAACTAAAAATTTATCTTAATTAAAATAAAACAAGTATTTTTTATCTAAATACTTCACTAATATCCCTAACGATTATGTCGGGATTTGCTTGAAACTGCTCATAGGAAATAAATAAATTTTGAAAACTAGGAAGGCTTCCCAATATAGCAGCTCCATTAAAAATGGCAAATTGAAGATTATCAGGTACAAAAAACCTGATGATCTCGCTTGAGTCATCAATTTCTACAAATTCTCCAGCCATAGGAGATTGAGCGGCAATTTCAGGTGTTTCAAGAGTTTGTCCACAGTACGGGCAGAATATTGAGGTTTTGTCCTTAACTTCTTTATTGCAAGATGGACAGATTCCCGTAAATTTTAAATTATTATTACTCTGCTGATCTGTTCCTAAGTCTAGAGCCATTTGAGTAGTTATCATATCTGCCCCACAAAATGGACATGCATTTTTACCATCAGAAAGATCTACTAAAGCTCCGCATTTAGGGCAATTATCTTGGTCTTTTTTTATTCCCTGTATTGATTCAAGTTTAATACCCGGGGAACTAAAAACTGGTGAAAGTTCTTTTGGCTCAGGAATAGGTCCTAGCTGTGGTAAAAGAGATGTAAGTTCTTGTTTCAGTCTTTCTTCAAATCCACTGTATGATGCATTTCCACCAGATAATACAATGTGCCCGAGAAGTTCTGCCCAATATTCATTACTTATTAACTGCAGGCTGTATATTATCGCTTGAGGAATATTCAAAACATTATATCCAAGCATTGTTGGTTGAAACATTACTTCTGGGGCTTCATATAAGATACGGTTAGGAATTTCCTTAATCGTACCATCCGGCATTGGATATGTCAATATATCAGAACTGGATAATACGGGGGGAGAAGCAGGATCCAAGACAAAATAACAATTCTTCTCCTTTATTTGTTTTATAATTTCTTCGGCTGATGAAGATTGAATGTTTATCCCATCTCTCATTAAAAGATTTTGTAGATTATGGTTAACATCAATACCAGATAGTAAAAGTTTTTGGACTGCTTGATGCTGTACTTGACCATTTATTACTGGCGCGATCCATGTTGCCCCATCACCACTCTCTATAACCAAACCCGTTATAAGCCCCACAGAGAAATTGGATAATAGAGGAGATTCCATCATAATTAATGATCTTACTCCATGAGTTTCATATAATAATTTTGCTATATATTGTTTAGTCTCTTTTGGAACAAAAGGATGTTCTGAATATATTATTGGGTAATGTGAAAGATGCTCTATTCTGAGCAAATTATAAAAAATATGATTTAATATTTCATAAAATGCCTCCCAATCCATAATATCTCCTCGTTGGATGGGGTAAGATACTTTTAGTACACCACGCATTTTCATTGCATCGTCACCAACATAGACAGAGCGAGCACTTTCCATATCAACCATAACTGTTTTATATTTTTCCTTACCGATTATGCAAGGAAATGAAAAACGTGGCCCAGGTTCACCTGCAAAACCAATTTTCACATAAGAACTACCAATGTCTAATATTATCGGAGTACCAGGGAGGGGTAATGCCATTGAGACTCAATTTTTTTTTTAATAATTTTTTTATATATTGTTAAAAATAATAAGGTTATTCTTAATTAAATTTGTTTTTTATAATTTCAAAAAATATAGTTTCTACTACTTTAACGAGTGAATAACTACATATTGAGTCAATCTTCCCCCATTTTATTATCCTAAGCTAAATAGTTTGTTTAAAATAAGGATAAATTTTATTAAATCTTAAAGAAAATAGTAGATGCTGAAATTAAAACATATAAATCATTTAATTTTCATAGTTTCTTCTAGCGTTTTTTCAACTCTTTCTATTTCTGACTTGAGACTAGTATAGAATGTAAGAAGATATCTCCCCCATTCACTTAATTTAATCCAACCTCCTCCCCCAGATCCTCCTTTACCAGTAATTGCAGGTGATATTCCCGTACGTTTCTCAATTCTCTTTAAAATATTCCAAGCATATTTATAGGAATAATTACATTCTTTAGCTGCTTGCATTAGGCTCCCTCCTTCGTTTTTTTCTATATGATCTAGTAGATTCGCCCAACCAGAACCCATAATGCTTTTATTTTTAAATTCTAACCAAAATTTTATTCCAAAACCAATTTTAGATTTTAGCTCTTCAATATTGAGGTCGGTTTCCATAATAATTAATTACTAGATGCGAGAATTTATTAAATTAGCCAATTTTAGATCTTTATCATGCGATCAGCTGGACAAAATTTTTCAAAAAATGGTGTTGAAGTAATAAAGAATATTTATTATTTTTCTGAAATTCCGATGATGGATTGCAATGTTTATTGCATAGTAGATCCCAAAAATGATGAAATTGCTCTCTTCGATACTGGAAATGGAATATCATTACAACCATTATTTAAAGGGATGTTAACTCTTGATCTCGATTATAATAATATAACAAAAGTGTATCTTACGCACGAGCATTTAGATCATGTAATAGGATTATATCCTCTAATGAAAATTATGAAATATAATCCACCAGAACTTTTCGCATATGGGCAAACTGCCAATATTTTAAAGGAGGGTGATGAAAATAAGATATTTCCTCGCATGCTTCAAAGGCAGCTCGGAATATCTGCTCGTGATATGGGAATAGAAGTAGGACCTTTAGAAGTGAATGATATATCTAGTAAAAAAGAGATACAAATAAATTCTGAATTTACTTTTCATATTCATCATACTCCTGGACACTCATTTGGTTCAGTTTGTTATTACGAGCCCACAAAAAAAATATTAATACCGGGTGACTTAATCTTTACTGGAGGAAATTTTGGCAGGTATGATTTTCCGGGGAGTTCCTTAAAAGAATTACAAAATTCAATAACAAATATGAATGAATTAGATGTAAAATATCTTCTTCCAGGGCATATGGGAATTAGTGAAAATGGGAATGAACAAATTCAGCTTTCTTATAAGATAGTAATGTCTTTAAAAGATTATTCTTAAATTTTGGATGATTTAAAATTCCCGAGAACATTCCAGAATAGAGAAAATTTGTTAGGAATTGAACCTCCGTAAAACTCTTATTAAATTAAGTATTAGAATATAGTAATCATGTTTAATATAGACGATTTTGAAGATTACCCCATTTTAATTCCGAAGATAATTAGAATAAACAAATTTATTGAAAAAGATAAAATTAGTAAGATTTCTGAAATAATTGGTGAACTGGGTGATCTTTTAGAAGATAAAGACCTTGTAGTACAAACAACTTATATTTTAAGCGTCATAGCTGAGTATGATATTGATTTAATTACAGAGAGATTGATTCAAAAAATAGAAAAATTTCTTCTATCGGATGATGAGAAATTAAAAATTAACTCAATCATTATTATTGGCTTTTTTATAACTTCAAATCCTAATTTTATTGATAAATTTTATGAAATATTCATAAATTTTATAGTTGATAATTCGAATGATGTTCGGGACAATGCTCATTATTTTTTACAGGATTTTATAAAAGAAGAGCCAAAATCAATTTGTAAATATAATAACATCATTTTACAAGCGCTTGAAATAGAAGAAAAAAATAAAGAAAACATCGCCTCTTTACTAAACTTTTTAAATCAAAGTGATTCGTTAAACTTTAACCAGCTAGTCAAATTCAGGGAGCTTTCAAAAAGACTTATTTCCTATTTTTACGAGGGGCAAAAATCTCAAATCAAACTAAATTTAAGAATAATTTTAAATAAATTTTTCCCTTCTCTTAAAGATTTAAATTTAGAGAATTTAAGAATAATTGAGCTAAAGAAATTATTGGATGATCAATTCATAATGAAAAAGGAGGCTTTTACAGATATTAAAAACAGAGAAAAAAATATCACACTAAAAGATTATATTGAAAAATTAAGAAATTCACGACTTAAAGAGATAGAACTTAATTTCTATATAAATGATAAAAAAAATAATGAAACCTATTTTTATCAATTTGAAAAAGATAAACTTGTTAAAATTTTTGACAGAAACAAAAAAATACCTCTCAATGATTTGAAAGACTTTTTTTCCAAGATAATTGATAGCGATCATGAGTTAAAAGCATTTACAAAAATGTTAGTTAGATTAGGCGTTGTTAAAGGATATTTATCCGAATTTTATTTTTATCCATATAACCATATTTATGTTGAGATATTGGACAGTTTTCAAAAAAGTGGAGTCGTAAATTTAAAGGGTAAATTTGACATTTTACCTCCTAAATACATTCATGATATTATTTTAAGTACAAATCAAGAAATTTTAATGGGAAAAAATAATGAGATTTATTTCACGTTAAAAAGAATAAAAGAAGAGATAATTGAAACTGCTGCAAAAGATGCAATCATTAATTTAAAACCATATCGTGAAAAATTAAGAGAAGACCATTTTATAAAACTAATTAAAAACCTACCTAAAGAATATTTAACTAATTTTAGAAAAGGTACTATTTTTTTAACAAATATAGGTAAGAATCGAGTCGAAACTGAGATTAATAATTCAAAATTTATAGGGTTTATGGATTTAAACAAGCTTTCTGAAAAACTCAAAATAAATAAGATACTACTACTGGATGTAATAATGCTTAATGTCGATGATAGAAGCGGTATCTGGTATAAAAATAAGGAGATTTTTTACTATTCAAAATATATTACAGAACGAATTGATAAAATTAATTTAATTTCTGATGAAAAAGAGAAAGAAGAACAAATTTCTTTCATATCAAAAGAGCTAAACATTGATAGGAATCATATTCTTACTAAAATTGATGAAAATTTTAAATTAATTGGAGAAGAAATAAAAAGGCAAGATAAAATAAAAATTAATGAATATCTTGAGAAGACAGGGATGGAATATGATTTATTTATTAAATTCATTAATGATTTACAAATCAATTTCTTTAGGAAAGGGGATGTATTAATCCTTAATCCAAATAAAATTGAAGAAGCAAAAAGTAGCATAAAAATAAACTTAATTAACAACTCAAAAACGGAAAACTTTATATCACTAGGGAATTTTGATATTACTTCAAGTGTTATCGAGCATTTAATTAATGAATTGAAAAATGAAAAAAAATTGAAAGGGATATTCTATATGGAAAATGAAGAATTGCTCTTTTGTACTGAAAAGGGAATTCGTAATTTAATGTTAGAAAATAGCTTTCTTTTTTCATTTGATGATTTATTCTATGAAAAAGAATTGTCTCAAGAAGAAATAGATTTGTTAACTGAAATTTTTAATGATTTAGTTAAAGAAAGGAAATTAGTGGGAAATTTTAATCAAGAAACATTAACATTTTCCAGTAAAGATGTAATTTTCGCTAGTGATTATAATTCTAGCTTATTTGAGTTTGAAAAAAATGTAAATAGTTATCTTCAAAAATTTCATGCAGAGTTTCAAAAAATAAAAAAAATTCTAACTAAGCAAAATGAAACCATTTTTCCTCAAGAAATAAAGATGATACAAGATATAATTGATCGGATTAACAGTAAATATGTATTGTGGAGAGACAGTCTAGAAGCATTTATTCTAAGAACAAATACGACATTTTTAAAAAAACAAGGATTAACTGTAAAAAGATATAAAAAACTTAAACAAGAGACTTTTGAAGTAAAAGAAAAAGATGATATAAAATCATTTGAAGATGATTTGGAGGTGTCTGGATTAATGATTGAATTTAATAATTGGGTAAAATTATTTAATGTACTTGAGCTAAAATATCCCAATGTAATTTTTTATCAAAAACGGTTGATTGCAAATCCAGAGGATAAAGAATCAAATAAAAAATTTAATGATTTGTTAATTATCTTAAATTTAAAAAGTTAAAAAAAGTTAAATAACTATTATTGGTGCTTTTTTTTTACTTGAGAAATAAATTGTTCAATGTTAATGGGTTGATTAGCTTTAATTTTATAAATCTTTGGGTTTAGACCACCATTTAATTCTAATAAACCCTCCTTTTCTAAGTAATTAAGAGTTCTCCATATGAAATTAATTTTTGAACGATTTCCGGATTTTATATTATTACATCTTCTAATTCTTTTTGTATTCACCATATTTACATTAGCATCTATTAATTTGTTTATTGCTTCTAGAGTTTCTTTTAAGTTTTTTAAGAAAAAATCCATGGTGACTAATGTCCCTCTTAACCTAAACAATAAATTTATGAGTTAACCTCAAAAAGTTTAACTGATTCGACAAAACATATGTTAAAAAAGTTTAACTGATTTCTTACGTATATGAATTTAGTTTTTTTTAGTTTATAATCTTTTTCTTCTAAGTAAGAATCGCCTTAAATAGTTAAGAAGAAAACGGTTTGGACCCTAAATAGAAATATGATTTAGCTAAATTCCTACTTTTAATAAATATATTCAGTTTTTGCTAAAAATGATTTTCTTATCAAATATGAATATCCTAGTGGTTCTAAAATGTTAATCCATTTTTGAGTTAATATTTTCCAAATAAGTTAAAACAAAAATTAGAAATATTTATAGATAATGATTAGTGCCTAAAAACTCTCTTACCGCAAAAAATTAGGGCACAACCCAATTCATTGGATCTTTGTATAATCATATCGTCTCTAATTGAACCTCCTGGATTAATAATTGCTTTAGCACCTGCTTCGACAGCAACTTCTAGTCCATCTGGAAATGGGAAAAAGGAATCTGTTCCCATCAAGGAATTATTGAGTTCAAATTTATGCCCAAATTCAATAGCTTTTTGTATGGCTAATTTCACAACATGAACGCGACTTTGCTGACCAGCGCCAATACCAATTGAATAAAAACCAGTATCATACACTTGAGCAAAACAGGCGGAATTTGATTTGGCCCATTTAGACACTTTATAAGCAAAAATCAAGGCTTCTTTTTCACTTTCATTTACTTGTTTTTTACTAACGACATTCCATTCCTTAATAATAGGTTTATAGTCATATTCTTGTACTACAGCTCCACCTAATGTAGACCGAATTTCCAATTGTTTATAAATTTCGTCTCTTTTTGTGAGAAAATTCCCAAATTCCAAGATTCTTAGATTTTCCTTCTGTTTTAAGATTTCTAAGGCTTCTTCGTCAAAAGATGGTGCTAATAATACTTCCACGAATATTTTTTCTTTGTTTACTATAAAGTCTGCTACTTCTTTAGTTAATTCTTGATTGACACCCCAAATACCTCCAAATGCTGATAACGGATCGCAGCTAAAAGCCATTTGCACTGATTTTAATTGTGTTTTTTTGTCTATTGCCATACCATTTGGGGATGTATGTTTTAAAATTGCTGTTACGTGGTGTTCTACTCCCATATCAAGTAGCATTTGCACACAAGCATCAATATCTAAATAATTATTAAATGAAATTTGTTTGCCCCCTAGTTGTTTAAAATTGTGTAAACCTTGCTTAGCAGAGACCTCACGATAATACCCTGCAGCTTGGTCCCAGTTTTCTCCATACCTACAATCTTGAACTTTTTCATATACTTTGATTAGGTGTTTACCAATAAGAGCATCCGGGTTATAATAACTCTGTAAATAGTTAGCAATTGCTGCATTGTAATCTGCCATTATTGTAAAAACATCTTGAGCTAATGTTGCCTTGAGTTCATCACTAATTCCCCCCTTTTCCTTTAACTGCTTTATAATCGTATCATAATAATTTGGACTTGGTACTACAACAACGTCAGGAAAGTTTTTTGCAGCTGCCCGTATCATTGTGGGACCTCCAATGTCAATCATCTCCAATGCCTCTTTCAAAGTTATATCCGGCTTAGCAATCGCCTCTTTAAACTGATATAAATTGCAAACCACCATGTCTATTGGAGGAATGTTATATTTTTTCGCTTCTTCTATATCTTTTTCAAGTTCTCTACGGAATAATATTCCGCCTTCTACTTTGGGATGCAAAGTTTTTACTCTGCCATCAAACATTTCAGGAGATTTCGTATAATCTGAAATTTTAATATAACTAATTCCATTTTGCTCAAGTAATCTTCCTGTACCACCAGTAGAAAGAATTTCCACCTTGAATTCATCAACTAAAGCTCTTACAAATTCTAATACGTTAGATTTATCGAAAACGCTAACAATAGCTCGTTTAATTTCTTTCATATAATGTCATTTTAAAATTTTTTAATTTGATGAAATAAACTATATAGAAAATAGTATTTTATTTCGTTAAAATCTATATAATAAATATTTAATAAATAAAAAAATCCTAAAGATCAGATTAAAAGAGGATTGTTATAGTCCCAAAATTACTCATTTACTTCAAACCTTAAAAGTCCTATATTGTAAAAGTAGGTATTTAAATGTATTGAATTGTGTTGATGTGAGGATAATAATCTAAAAATAAGAATTTGATATTGTTCAATTTTAGAACTAAAATTATTAAACAAAAAAAAAAGGGGAGTATATCTTAAACTAATTTGATTGTTACTTTAATTGCTACATTTGTAATCCATGAAATATAAGGAATGTTTTCCGTGGTTGCTGTTAATGTTAGAATTGTGAGATTTTTTGCCTCAATAAGGCTGATTATTTTTTCTTTCGCTTTATCAATTTTCTTCTTCAAGAATTCTACGATTTTTTTAGTAGATTCATTTTCTTCCTCTTTTTCTATTTCTGCTTCAATTTCGCTCTTGAGAAACTGGAAAGTTGAAACAGTTCCAACCCCAGCGATTATACAAGTGATATTCATTTCTATTTCGTAATGTTTCTTTATTATAGCGAGTATTCCCTTTATTGCCTTTATTGCAGCATCTCTTAATTGTTCAATTCCTGGTTGATCCTCTTCTTTGCCTAAAAGCTTGTTTCGTATTGGTTTTTTTGTCATAAAAATTACCAATTAAACTGTTTGAAATAATAATTAATTCAAATATATTTATTGACACTTTCAAAAATAATTTAATAAGTAATAATAAAATTTCTTTATAATTTTTTGTAGAAAATGAAAATTAGCTAATTTGTGAGTAGATAGTTAAAATTTAAGAATATTAAAAATTAAAATCGACCTAATAAGTCATGCGGTTTTTGTTCTGTTTGTCCAATAGGAGATAATACTCCCATTTTAGCACTCTTCATATCTTGAATGTTTTGGGCTCCAACATATACCATACTATTAGATAAACCCTCTTTTAACGTTTCAATTACACCTTCTAAGTCCCCAACAAATGGAACGTAATCACTTACACCTTCAGGGAGCATAATTGAATCTTCACTATATCTATCTAATATGTAATTAGTCGAACGTGCCTCTTTACTTCCCATCCCCCTATAAATTTTAACCTTTCTCCCTTGAATTGTATCTATATAACCAGGACTCTCAGTACATCCGGCAAGAAAATGTCCAGTCATCACCATATCGGCACCAATTGCAAATGCTTTTGGCAAATCGCCGGGATTCTTAAAACCTCCATCAGCAATCAATGCAATCTTTGGATTATAATCTGTTATAGCATCCGCTACTTGAGCAGTTGCAAATAGAGTCGGAGCCCCTACGCCAGTTTGAATAGAAGTGGTGCATATTGAACCAGATCCCATTCCAACTTTAAATCCTATAAAGTTTTCTGGATAATCACATTTAGTCATAATATATTCAGCAGCTTCGTACGTCCCAATATTGCCAATTACGAAATCTGATTCCAGTAAATCCATTAGTTTTTTGGTTCCTTCAATATCCTCTTTTTTAAAAAACTCAGCAACATCAATAAAAAAGATATCTGCATATTGAGCAATCTCTTTAAGCTGAGTTAAAGAGTTACTATCAGTAGGATATCTTGGACTAAGAGCTAGAGCACAAAGCAATCTTCCTTCATCATCTATAGAAGCTAATGGAAATTCAGGTTTTAAATCTTTTGTGGTAATTAATCCTTGTAATTCTCCATTTTCAATAATCGGTAATTTTTCAATTCTATGTTTATATAACATTTCTAAGGCTTGTTCACGTGATCCACCAGACTTTATAGAAATAACATCTTTAGTCATAAAATCTTTAACAAATCCTTTTTTGCAATCTTCTTCTAAATAGGGAATATCTCTTTTAGTAAAGATCCCACATACTTTATCTTCGTTATCAACAACAACTAGACCACTAATATCATATTTTTCCATAAAATTTTTAGCAACAAGTATCGGTTCTTGTAGGTTAATTGTAGCGACATCATCAATTACAAAAGACCGGGCCTTTTTCACATGCCGAACCATTTTTAATTGTTTTTCATAGGAACAGTTTCTATGTAATACACCAAGCCCGCCAAGTAAAGCCATCTTAATTGCCATATCCTCTTCAGTCACAGTATCCATTGCTGCAGACATTATTGGTAAATTAAATTTATATTTTCCTATTGTTGTAGCAAGACTAACATCCGATGGTTTGAAATCAGTATATCCGGGAATGATAAGAACATCATCGAATGTTGTAATAATTTCATCTGTATGGGCTTTTTTACGATAATAATCAGACAATTTAAATTCACCGACTAAGTTTCTTATTTATTTTAATCTATTCTTATTTTCTTTTTAAATATAACATGATAAATATTAATTATATAGATAATGCTAGGTTATAAATCTTTATGACTAAAAAGGGGATAAAATGTTATTCTCGTCCGTGATTTTCTCATTTTTTAAATTAATTTATTAATAAAAATGAAATAGAAAAAATAAGATAAGAAACTTTTTATCGAGGAATTCGGTTTTTTGCTTTCTGTTTTTTAATAATTGGGTCATTAATTAGCCGGTTTAATTCTGTTAAAAATCTCTCTTTGTCTTCCTTTATATTTGGTGTCTCTATATAGCAATAATTATTTGCATGATCATTAAATACTTGTGATGTGACATTATCTCCTAAGTTTGCAATGATATCCCTGGTTTCTATTAAATATTCAACGGGACTTAATAATTGGAACTCTCCTTTACTCCAATCATCCCAAAGAGGAGTATTAGGTGGAACTCCCAAGGTCCTAAAGCGAAACATAGTCGGATTAATTTCTGTCAAAACTCGTGCAGTTTCCTTTACATGATCTTCTGAGTATTTTTTTCCTCCCAAACCAAGAAGAATATAAAGACTTAATTTTATTCCAGCATTTAAGATTCTTTTACCCGCTTTAATCATGGATTCTGCATTATTCCCTTTTTTCATTATTCTAAGAATTTTGCTACTGCCACTTTCTAGACCCATGTATACGATAGTTAGTCCGGCATCTGCTAATTGCAGCAACTCATCATCACTTTTTCTAAGTATATCTAAAGCCTTAGCATAACAACTTACTCGGACTACATCTCTTAACTTTAAACGTACATATTTGATAATTTGAACTAAATATTCTGTTGGAGCAGAGGTAGGATTACCCCCCGCTAAAAACACCGGATATCCATGATACCCTTGATCTGCTCTAATATCTATATCTTTAAGCACGTCTCCAAGAGGTCTTATAGCGTAGTCTTGACGTACGCCAAGAGTTCCAGTATAAGTACCACAAAACCTACATTTATTCCAACTACAACCTCCAGTAACTGGGATTAGAAGCGAATAAGCTTCAACAGGAGGTCTAATTACAATATGTTCTGGGGGTAGTGATTTTTCCATATCAGATCTTTTTTTTTATTTTATTTATATATACATTCTCTAAGCTAGGTTAAAATACCATAAAATTTAGGTTTAACTATTATAAATAATTAACATTTTCATTAGTTTTTTTAGGTAAGATCAATTAATTCAATTAATATTTAAAATCAACATACTTAATAGTATTTAGGGCTAAGATTAATGAGAGTTCCTGAAGAAGAAATTGCCTATGGTTTTAAAATTGTAATCGTTGGACCACCAGCAGCAGGTAAAACTACGCTTTTTAATCGATATTGTTTTAATTCTTTTAATATGGACACTAAAATGACTATAGGTATCAATTTTCAATCAACATATTTAAAAATTAGACTAAGAAATGGAACAGCCATTGAAGAAAAATATGTTGCTAATTCTATATTTGATTTTGGAGGTCAGGAACGATTTAGACCATTAATACCAAAGTTCCTAGAAGGAGCTAATGGAGCAATATTAATATTTGATTCGGTAAGTTTTACTTCGTTCGACAAATTGGATTATTGGTATGAAAAATTACTAGAAAATACTCATTCAATTCCTATAATATTAGTCGGGAGTAAAAGTGATTTATTGGATAAAACTCCCCAAAATGAAATTGTTAGCACGAATGCCATTAATCAATATTTAGAAGAGAGAAATCTTGACGGATACTTTCTAACAAGTTCGTTAGAAAACCATAACGTATTAGAGGTTTTTAAAAAATTAACCAAGTTAATGTTAAATAGACATAGAATTGAAGCAATTATGGTATAACATTAAAAATCTCTAAGATATATGTAGTCTGAAAATTCATTGAAAAATACTTTTTGTTCCTTATTGAGGTCGGGGTAAATATTAGCTAAAAACCTTTTTGCCTGAGAGATAAGATTCTTCGAGAATTGTTCGGCTATTATCATAGCGTTTGTGCTAATGAAAATGTTTTCAACTTCTTTTACATCATTTTTGGTGATTGTAGGCTGTCTATAAATTTCGTTGAGAATTCTTGACTGCTCGACATTGGTATTTTGTACTGCAACAATTCTCAAAAAACTATTTTTGGCTTTATTCTTAATGTCTTTTTCCATATCCAAGATATCATCCCGTATTGCATGAGCTTGACCAATTCTTAGCATTGCCTCACTTAAAGGCTTAATTTGATAATGTAAATTACCTCTAGCGAGTATAGCACCAATCTTTGTAGCTTTTTCAAAAAGTTTTGCTCTTTGCATTTCAGCTATGCCTAAATATTGCTCTAATGTCATAGTAATATTATGGTATGATAAATATGTTTCAATAATCATACCCTTCATCAAATATTCAATCCCTTCACTATATTCATTAATCGCTAATAATTTTAATTTTTCTGGAAATTTTGAAGATTTTAAAACATCTAAACCTAGCAGATAACCAAAGGAACCTCCTAGGATGCTAATATCCCTTCCGAACAGTTTAAATAATTCTTCTTCCTTATCTAAATCCTTGGTTTTGTAAACTTTTTCAATTTCGTTTTTTAATTGAATATGAAAAGTAGGGATTCCTCTTCTTGTATCATCATCATCAATAAGATCATCATGGATTAAATGCCCACTATGTAACAATTCTACTGCTAGGGAAATTTCTCTAATTTTGTCAATCTCTTCATTTAAATATATGGGATTAATTATTCCACTAAAGGATGCAATCATTAATATTGAATGAAGCCTTTTCGCTTTAGAATTTTTAGGAATAATAAATTTTCTTAGCTGTTTGTAAAAATCGGCAAATAATACTTCCTTTTCGTTATGATTTAAATCATTAAAATATGTTTTTAACTTTAAGTTAATAGCTTCTCTTTCAGTTTTAAAGAATTCTTCAATCATTTAAGGCCAACCAGTTTTGTTATTAAAGCACTAATTAAATAAAATAACTATCTTTATTATTTATCTTTTTTTTGTAAAAGTAAATTTTAATTATTGAATAATCTTAATCTAATTCATCAAATTAAAAATAAATGATAAAAAAATGAAGTTAGCAGTTATTTCAGACACACATGATCATAAAGATAATATCTTAAAAGCTGTCTCGATTATGAATGAGCGAAAGGTTGATGCCCTAATTCATTGCGGAGATTATGTTGCCCCTTTTGTAAAGAGATGGTTTGATGGTTTAAATGTCAATATAAAAGAGAATTTCCTCGGGGTATTCGGTAATAATGACGGAGAGCGAGTTTTTCTCGTTAAAAATCTAGGACAAATTTGTGATATCGTGGGCATGGAAATTAATAAAGATTTTGATGGTAAAAAAGTATATGCGGCACATATGCCAACTCAAAAAACCATTGATGCTATTGCTAAATCTGGTCAATATGATATAATTTTAACCGGTCATACCCATAATATGGTAAATAAAGAGTATAAAAATGGGGTATTAGTAGTAAATCCCGGCGAGGCATGTGGATATTTAACGGGAAATTCTACATTTGCAATTATTGATACTGATAAAATGAAAGCTGAAATTATCGAAATATAATAGAATTATTTTGAATTTCAAAATCTTATTTAGGAAGTATTCAATTTTTTATAATTATGACATTACCGTTAGAAAATATAACCATACTTGATTTAACGAGGTTGCAACCTGGACCGTATTGTACAATGTATTTAGCAGATTTAGGTGCTAATGTAATTCGAATAGAAGAACCAAAATTCCGTTATGGGACTCCTCCACCTCTTTTCCAAAAAGGAAATATTCACGAAAGTGTATTTAATTCTATTTTACATCGAAGTAAAAAGTCTATTTCACTAAATTTAAAAAAAGAAAAAGCTCTAGAGATATTTTATAATTTAGTAAAGAGAGCTGATGTGGTTATTGATTCATTTCGTCCTAAAATCACTAACAAATTAAAAATTGATTATGAAACCTTATATAAAATTAATCCATCAATAATTTGTGCTTCTTTAACGGGTTATGGACAAGATGGGCCATATGAACAAATTGCAGGACATGATTTAAATTATTTAAGCCTTTGTGGGATCATAGACAAAAATAGGGGAAGAAGAATATATGGGCAAAAAGATCAAGAAAGAAAACCAATTGTCCCAGGTGTTCAAATTGCAGATATTGGGGGTGCTTTAGTTTGTGTTATTGGAATTTTAGGTGCAATTATTGAGAGAGAGCAAAATCCCGAAAGGATAGGACAATATGTGGATGTTGCCATGTTGGATTCTGTTTTCTCGTTTATACCTATGACTGCTGCTTATGATTTTGTTAAAGATGTTAATAAAAAACCCGTACCTTTGGAAGACATGCTTTATGGAGATGCTCCTTTTTATTCAGTTTATAAGACAAAAGACGGAAAGTATATATCTATTGGAGCCATTGAATTTAAATTTTGGGAAGATTTATGCAGAGGTTTAAACCGAGAAGATCTTATACCTTTGCAAATTAGCCAAAGTGGTGATATAAAAGAACATGTATTCAATGAGCTTGAAAAAGAATTTCTCAAAAAAAATCAAAAAGAATGGCTGGAAATTTTTAAAAATTATGATACTTGTATAATGCCTGTAAACAATTTTGAAGAAGCATGTAAAGATCCTCAAATTATTGCTCGTGAAATGATTGTTGAATTAGATCATCCTGATTTTGGTAAAATAAGAAATATTGCTCCTCCTATAAAATTTTCAAGAACACCACTTAGAATCAGAGGATTAGCTCCAAAAATCGGTCAAAATACCCATGAAATCTTGAAAAAGTTAAATTACACAGATGAAGAAATTAAAATGTTTAAAAAAAAAAAAATTATTTGAAAAATTATTTCATAGATGAATATATTTGAGACTTGAAAAAATAAGGCTCTGAATATTAAAACTCTGTGTTTATCACCTTAATTCTTGAGAGATATAAAAATTTTTAATTCTTACATTAGATCATCGATTAGGGCTAAAGAGAAAAATCAGAAAAACCTAAAAGATAATATTGTGATGGTTGGATAACATAATTTTATTTAAGAATAGCTTTATATTATTGTAAAGAAAAATCATTTTATTATAATGTAAATGTCAGATAATCTCGAAAAAAGTAAAAACGGAGATAAAAATAGCGAGAGTGATTCAGATTTTGAAAGAGAAAAAGAACCAGATGAAATTATTGAAAAATCATCAAAACCGGTTATTATTCGAGCAGAGGTTTATAAAACAATAATTTTATATGCTAGTAGATATGCGAATAATGCAGTTCCTAAGAAAGATTGGAAAGAGATTTATGGTGTTTTATTTGGGTATTCTGATGATGATTTCATATATGTAGAAAAAGCAGAAGCGTTGACACATGGTCATGATACTGACGTCCAATTAGAATCAAAACATTATATTTTTATTGATGAGATTGAAAGGAAATTAAACGAGGAGAAAAACGGATATTATATGGTGGGTTGGTTTCATTCTCATCCTGGACTTAATTTGTTCTTTTCCTACATTGACCTCATCAATCAATTAGGGTTTCAACAAAATAATCCCGACTTCTGTGGTTTAGTATTTGACCATACTTATTTAGGAAAGAAGAAGGAAGAAAAGATTATCGGAGACACAGGGGAAGAGCATAGTATTTTAAAATATGATACTGGCTTTGAAATATATAGAATAACAAATGTAGATATGGATATTAATGATCCAAATTTTGATGATAATTATCATAAAGTTGATTATATTGTTGATGGTCTTAATAAATTTTTCTTTGCTAATGTCTTATCAGAGCTTTCATCATTAGTATCTGCGGGTAAACCATTGCAATCTGCTTATGGTGAATTTTATGAAGTAGATCCTAGTTATCAAGAGAGTAATAAAGAATCAAAGGGTAATATCTTAAGCAAGAATAAATTGGTAGAAATACCTATCTCTGACGATATTGTTTTTGATGTGGATGATTTATTTTTTGATGATAGAAATAAAACAACAAAGAAAAAAGCAGAAATAATAGAATTTGCTGAACAAGCGATTTATGAGGGCAACTTGGCATTTGAAGATAAAAATACTTTTATGGGTGTTGAAAAATATAAGGAAGGTATTGAAAAATATAGAAAAATTAATGATTTTGATAGAGTCCTAGAGTTACTAAGAAATTTATCAGAAAATTGTATATCAACTGATCACGAGAAATTAGCGGAAGAATTTGCGGAAGAATTATATGATTTAGCATTAAAACAAGATAATATATTTTATAAAGCAGAAGCAAATTATTTAATTGGGTTCTTGGGGCTAAAAAAAAGTGATTCTGAGATTCTTGAATATAGTTTGAAAAAAATTCAAGAGGCTTCTATAGATTATGAAAAAGCAGAGGATTTTGCTGGAGCAGGTAAATGTTATTATAAGATAGGAATGATATACCAATCTCGCTTAAATGAAAATTTTAATGCTTGTTTGTTTTATGTTGAGGCGATAAAAAATCATAATAAAGCAATAATTAAAGGACATCCATTAAGAAAATCATTATGGAGCAAACCAGAATTACTCTTTCAAAGGATTTTGGAATTAAAAGAAATTGTTGAAGAACTAATTCCAAACATCGAAAATTCAAACGAAAGGGAAAAAATAAACATTGATCTCAATTCTATAATCCTAAATTTTTAAACGAACATCTAAAACCTTTTTCTAAATATAAATTAGTAAAAATTAAATCTTAAAAAGAATTATTATGTATTATACATACTTTTTTTTGGTAATCGAATTATTCTAAGATTACCGATTATAATAATAAGGTGAAACACATCCCAAGAAGGAAACAAAAAGTAAAATATGCGCGCAAAATTGCATGTAAGCATCTCAGCGCGAAAGGTGAAATTTCCAATAGTCTCCAACCTCTATGCTATTGTAAAAAGAGAGATTTAGTGCTTGGATTGAAGGCTTTTGTTTGCCAAGTATGCAAATTATATAATCCTCAAACATCTGGTATTGCAATTTCAGATGTTTTCGAACAAAGTAAAAAAATCTTAGAGCAAGCAATCAAAGATAAAAAATTGGAATTAAAACTTGAAGATATTGAAAAAGACGAGATTGTTGATTTGTCAATTGATGAGTTCGAAGAAGAAGAAGACATTCCACTAAAATTTGAGAAGAGAAAAGCTGGGAAAGGTGCTTTAGATGACGGAGAGGATTTTGTGGGAGTAGAATGTCCCTTTTGTGGAGAAATTTTTGATGATCTTCCTTCACACATTCAGAATTGTGAATTTGCTCCTGATGATGCAAGTTTAGATGATATTTTACCTTCTAAACCTAAAAAGAAAAGGAAAAAAAAAACACCTAAAGAAAAAGCCTCAGCCGTTAAGGTAACTAAAACAGGAAAGAGTCCAGGAAAAAATTGCCCATATTGTGGAAAAGAATTTATTCGACTTGGTCGTCATCTAAAAGCCTGTTCTAAGCGCCCGGACAATGCAGATGAGGAGAAAGAAGCGAAATTTTTGGGTGGAGAGACTGATTCGATCTAGAAGTAGATGTAATAACTAAAATGCTTAACCAAGACAAGATATACTATCGAGAGCCTGTTTTTAGGCCTCCCTCGGAGGCTTATTCATTATTAATACAGCTTACTGAAGGTTGCTCATACAAATGTGATTTTTGTGGAGTAAGTCTGCTTAAAAAATTTGTCATAAGAGAAGTTGATGATGTAAAAAGAGATTTAGATATTGCTAGAAAGCAGTATGGTCCTAATGTATCAAAAATCTTTTTTTTAGATGGAAACGCAATGGTTACTCCAGCAGAAAAATTAGTTGAAGTTACAAAATATGCTAACCAACTTTTTCCAAATTTAGAAAGATGTGGTGTTTACGCTCATGCAAAGGATATATTAAAAAAGTCAGATAGCCAGTTAAAGACTCTATCAGAAGCAGGCTTAAAAATAGCATATGTAGGATTTGAATCGGGATCAAATATTCTTTTGGACAGGGTACAAAAACATGCTACAAAAGAGATTTTCATTGGAGCTTCTAAAAAGTTAATGAAAGCAAATATTACACTTTCCGCTACCTTTATAAATGGTTTAGGGGGAGATAATCCTGATCTCTCTAAAGAACATGCTTTTGAATCAGCAGATTTAGTTAATAAAATTTGCCCTGATGACGATCGGATTTGGTATATAGCCTTTTTGTCCCTTATGACACCTCCAGGAACCGTAATATTTAATAAAAAAGTAAAGGGAGAATTTAAAGAGATGAACTCAACAAATATACTAAAGGAGTTGAGATATTTTATTGAACATATTGATTTTCATAATAATAATAAAGCCAATTGTGTGTTCAGATCTAACCATGCGTCAAATTACCTTCCAATCAAAGGTGTATTGGATCGAGATAAGGAAAAAATACTAACCCTTATTAATTATGGATTAACTCACAATGATGTGTTAAGGCCAGAGTTTTATCGGGGTTTATAATTTATATTAGATGATAGATAATAGTATTTATGAAAATAAGTTTAATTAATGGCTCTCCACGAAAAAATCGAAGCTGTAATTTTTTAATTGATAATGCTATCGAAGGAATTAAGTCTATTTCTGCGGAATTTGAAATCAATAAAATACAATTAGCAGATTATAAGATAACCCCCTGTAATGGATGTGATCAATGCTTAAGACCTCCTAATGACTGTCCTCTTGCTGAGGACGATGATATAAAAAAACTCGAAGATTTAGTATTAGGATCATCCGCAATATTAATAGCTGCTCCAAATTACTTTGGATCTGTTTGCTCTCAGACAAAGGTTCTTATAGATCGTTCTAGACCATGGAAGATGAAGAATTACCTATTAAAGGATGTAATTTTAGCTCCAATGGCGGCAACAGGTTTAAGAAATGGAGGCGAGGGTGTTATATCAGATCTTGTAAATTTTGGTTTAATACAAGGTATGATTATTGTGGGAAATGCTTTAGGAAATCCAGTCCTTGAAGAAAATATACCGATTACTAGCTTACAAAAATTTAATTTGAAAGAGTTTGTAGGAAAAGGAGAAATTGATGAATTAGGAGGATTAATTGCTATCGATTTAGGTAAAAGAGTTGCCGAACTACTTTTAAAAATAAAAAAGTAAAAAAATAAAATAAAGATTTTTTTATTAACTACATCTACTAAAACATATTCATGGAGTTAGTTATTCTTCATCTTTTTTAAATAATTTATGTGCTTTTTTCGTTTTCTCAGCTTTTTCTTCCTCTGTAATTGGTTCGTCATCATCAGCATCCAAATGTTCGATACTTGAATCTTCTACACCATCTTTTTTGTAAACTTCGATATATTTTACTCCTGGCCATTTAGTATTGACAATAATACCTGATATCACAAGAACGCCAAATATTACAAAATAAATTGTTAGATTATCTGCGGGGAAAAATCCTAAAAGGACATCTATCCAAGACACCAACCATGCCCCAATAGGCGTGACCCAGGGCTTAAAGAAGTTCAAAATGGCACCTATAATATCTGCAATGACTTGTAGTATTTCATATCTTTCAGCTTGTTGATCCATCATTTATTTTTTCCCTCCTTTTACTCTTGCTGCTTGAATTTTTTTTCTATTAACTATGAAATCTCCTAAGTCATATGCTTTTAATATAACTGATAAAAAATATATCCCCATATACAATAATATCAATTGTGATAAGTTCATTGTCATATATCCAAGGTCAATCAACTCAAATTCGACTTCGAGCGCTCCACTAAATTTATAAGACCAAAGATAGAAGCAATTCAAAATTATTTGAATCATTGAGAAAACACCTCTTCTGATACTTTGAGCTGGTGAAGAATACGCAAAAAATGCTGTTCCACTTATTATTAACCCAAAGGCAACCAACCAATAAATTATTGCTTTATATCGTTTTTGATATATATCAATCTCCACTCCCTCTACTTCTAAGCTTCTAATCCATGAAAACGTCATATATGGAATAATCAATGTAGTTACAAGATATATAGCAGCAAAAAAAATTCCACGAACCATGTTTTTAGCTGCTGCACGCTCTAATTTTTTTTTAATCTTATCTTTTGTAAAACTCATTTTTTACACCTCTTATTGTTATCCCAAATCTCCTAATTTATAATCTTCAATTTTCACTTTAAAAGAGATTAAACCTAAGGAATATTTAGCTTTTATAATAATTTCAGCTGCTTCAAACTCAATCACAGGATCTCTTGTCTTATCCGAATATATCAATATTTCAGTAAGATTGATCTTTAGTAAATCTTCCGTGTCAATAGTTATGGAATTTTTCTTTTTCTCACCTGCTTCAATTGTTTTAAAACTTTTGTCATCCTCATAAATTTTTACATATCGTGTTATGTTTCTTCCATCTCCTTGCGGACCGGCTGTTAGATTCACCCAATCATAGACCAAATATAATTTCATCTCAATGTTAAGATCTTCTAAGTCGAAATAACCCATATTATATATTTCAAATTCTATATCAATTTCGAAGTTAAGAGGATCTGTGAAGGGATCACCTTCAAAATCGATGTCTAAATCGATATTATCTTCATTTCCCAAGATTAATAATGCTGAATAACCACCTAAAAAGGACACAAACGACATCGATGAGGCCAGTAGTAACAAAAAAACCCGCATAATTAAACGAATAGCTCGAGAAGTTCTCATATTATTCTCACATTCCTTCCTTGTTATGATTTTTAAATTTTTTTTTTAGATAAATAAGATTAATTTTAATTATAGGTTTACACCTATTAAAAGTTACATTTTTTTAATAAAATTAAATTGAATAAAGTTATAGTAATGAAATTTCTGTAGATTTAATTTTCACTAAAAGATAATGTAAATTATAAGAGTTGATTATATAAGGGAATAGAGAATTAATTCTTTAAAAACAAACTAAACTAATTATTGAGAATTTGCGTGTTCACCTAATTGTAATGAAACAAACTTCTCATCAAATTTATAAGTAGTTTCTATATCGAGCGTTATATCTTCCTCTTTTTTCCAATCTTCTATTAATCTCTTTTCGATATAAATTTCTACATTGAGGTTAGAAGAATTATTGATATTTTGCCAATTTTCATAAATTTCTTGATTAATTATACTTTTTCTAGGGGCTAATTCAACAACGAAATCCAGATAAGAGCCAGCACATGATTGTTTATTATATTGATAAATAAGAACTGCTAATTCTTCTTTAGCTTCACTGGTTTGTTCATTAATATATTGAATTGCTTCTTTCGTTGAAATTAGCTTCATAACAAGTTTCGTTTTGTTAGTTTTTAGTAATTTTATAAAATTTGTTAAATATAATAAAAATTTAACTTATAATTAATAACAATATGACAGTTCAAATCGTCCTACGTTATTTATTAATTTGATTAAGTATGTAAAACGGGTGCAACCGTAAATCGCTAAACTTCTACAGTTTTTAAGTTTAGTTCATCTTTAATAAAACATACTATGGTATACGTTATTCTCTTTTTTAATGAATAACAATCCAAATTTCTGACCATTTTGAAGCTTTCCTACAGCAGCGTCAATTAAAATAAATTGTTGATTTATTAATTCAGGTATAATAACCTTTTCAATATAAACTTCAATTTTATAAATATATTCCTTAAATTCGGTCCATTTAGTAAAGTTTTCTTCTTCGTTAAGAATTTTATGTTTCTCCACTAGCTCGAGTATATTACCACAAATATCTATTGTTCAAGAGCCTCCTGAATGAAAAAACATTGCTACAACAAATTTATTTGGATCGCTATCAGTAAAAATTGCGTTTCTTTCAGATATGTAATCTATAGCAGTTTTGGAAAACGATAGTATCACTTCAAATCACCAAATTTGGTTTAACTTAATTAATATACACTTATTAGCGTGATACTTGCTTTAGTAATATTGATGTGCTTGGCAAAATTTTTGAAAGTAGGTGAAGTTCGTTTTAACAGATAAACGATAACTTGATGGTGATATACATAATCGGTTAATTCATCGGTAAACTCGGATTTAAGGGAAGCTTCATAAGTTCTAAGCACTTTTATATCTTTTTTTGCTATGAAAATATCTTTCGGTACTTCTTTTTTATGAAGGTCAATTCGAAAAATTGATTTACTAGTATTATTATCAATAGCACAATGAATGCTTCTATTGTCATCAATAGCACAATGTTTAGGTGTTTTATTATCGTTCATTCCATATAGTAAATATTACTAAATCCATATAAACATTTAATTTTTTGACAATGAATAGATGTATGTACGAAATGTTTATTATGATTATAGAATTAACCCTTTAGAAAGATATTAACAAGAACATTTTTTATTATAAAAAAATTAAAACTATTACTAAGATTTAAACTAAAAAATTTCTAATAATAAAA
>SDBS01000972.1_pt1 | contig 28874 bp, 34 predicted proteins | sample 2277091 | NCBI WGS metagenome assembly SDBS01 (sample SAMN10404972, study PRJNA504765) | marine sediment metagenome | isolation source: marine sediment core GS10_PC15, 163 cmbsf | place: Arctic Ocean: Southern Knipovich Ridge | collected 2010
CGTCTCCATTCTCATTCCCTTGTTTAAAAGCAATACAGCGAACGTATGACGTGCGGTATGTGTTGTCAGGTTCTTATCAATACCCACGGCAGCGGCAATGATTTTAAGGAAATCGTTGGTTTTTTGATTACTTATTACCGGCAATTCATAGCCGTATTTTTCTAAAATATTCACAGGCTCATCAAATAGCATAATGACTGCGTGTTCATCGGTTTTTAGCCTGGGGTTATGGATAAATTTCACCCCTTCTTCTTCCAGAATATCCCTTTTCGTAAAATTGGCAGCATCCTGGTAAGCCAGACCAGTATAGCAGCAGAACACGTAAAAGTCCCTGACTCGTTCAAGCTTCAATTGTTCGGTGAAGTCATAATCCCTCAACTTGATAAGTTCGGATTCTTCCAGGTACCTAATTGTTTCATATTTGACCGTCTTTAACTTAAATGATTTATACGGGTCGTCCTGTGGCTTTATAAATCCGGATTTAACGGCTTCATTCACATAGTGACGTAATCGTTTGTGGTGGCCGTATATGGTGGAATCTTTGAGATCCAGCTTTCTTAAATAATGGTCAAAATCTTTTATCAGCTGGTAGTTAATTGATTTAAAGGCAATATTATCCCGGAGGCCGTTCAGGTGTCCATGAGTGGCGTAGTGCTGGGAAAGCGTTTTTTCTGTTACTTTGTTGTTTTTATCAATTTCCAGTTTAACAAAATCATTGAACGTCTGGCCGTATGTGCCGCCTAAAAACCTTTCAAACCTTTCCCAGTCGAAAGCTTCGCCCTCATTGTTGATATAGTCGTCAATTTCGTCAACCTTTGCTTTTATGATTTTGTTGTATCGCAGTTCATGCCTATCACCCCTTACCCTTCCATCTTTCCAGTGATTTGGCTCCACGTATATGCCCGTACTTATATATTTTTTTCTGGGCTTTTTTAAGGCATATTGGTACACCTCGATTTGTACCAGGGCTTTGCCTTTGTTTGTTCCTTCCTTAATTAATTTGCCGGTACGATTGTGTACAAGACGGTATTTTGCCAATAAATTCATTCTACTAAGATACGAAATAGAAAAACAGTAGAAAAATAGTGGTTACATTTTTTACTTTTTGTTCCGTTATTTTACTTTCTTTACCGTTTTTTACACAGCTAAAATATTGTATTTTAAGTGGTTTCAGCCTACAAGGCACTAAAAGGCACTAAAAAAAGGGTGTTGAAAAACACCCTTCGTACTCCCGACGGGATTCGAACCCATGACCTACGGCTTAGAAGGCCGAGGGCTTAGTATTTGTATTGTACTATTCATAGGGGCTTCCTGGGGTCCAGGGTTACCGGGGAATGTTTTTGGAACGTTTTTCAATACAAAAAGATAGCCCTTACCAGAATCTTAGAAAGGCTATCTACTGAAAAATTACTAACTTCATTCTCCTAATCAACCATTATTAAAATGACACCCTTAAACGAAGCTAAGTATAAAGATATCATTTTAAAATTCCTTCAGCCTTTTAGAAGAGATAGCGTTCTGGATTACGGTGAAGTTGCAAACATCAAAGAACTCAAGGGTGTAAGTGGTGCAACAATAGCACATTTAATTGACGATTTAACATTAGATTGTTATGTTATAACTTCTTCAAGCCGTGGGGGTAAATTTGTAGGGTATCAATCAAGGGCTGATTATTTTCTTGAACAGGGCGGTTATGAAGCACAATATTATGCAGAGAAGGCAATTGAAGAAGCTGAAGATAAGAAGTATGGTAGGATAGAGAGACAAAAAAACTTCATAAGGTTTGTCAAGGTTATTAAAAGTGGTGCATGGCTTGTAGGTTTTATCGTTTCTATTGCATTTAATATCTACTTCGTTCTAAAATTTTGGTTGAAGTGGATTTAATTAGAATACAGCCCTTATCATGATTCATAGTACGGGTTTTTTTGTACCTTCAAAATAAAAAAAATTAAATGGAACTATGGTGTTTAATCATAACTATTGCATGTGGTATTATTACTACCATCAGTTTGCTATATGCAATACGCTTTCGACCAAAGCAGAAAGTAACATTAGAGTTAATCTCATCCATTGTCATATCTCCTGAGATGATGAAACATGGTCTTAAATTCATGATTGAAGATAAAATATATGATAAACCAATTGGTGTATATTATATAAAGCTATGCAATCGGGGAAATAAAGACTTGGCGAAGGATGATATTATAGAAGAAATAGTAATACACACACCCGTAAATACTGAAATTGCAGCTATTTTAGCAGGTGTTGGTAGTTCAGATAGGTTTTTTTTAAAGTTAGAGGATGATGATAGAACTAAAATGATGGTGCATATTGACCTTTTAAAGCCAAAGGAGTTTATAACATTAAGTTTATTCGTAGTCTCACAGAGTGAAGAAATGCCTCCTGAAGTACCAGAGTTTCGAGTGAAAAGCGCTATAAAGAATTTTCCAGAAATAAAATACTATCCGTACGTAATTCAATCTCAATCTCAGGAGAAAAGCGAAACAGGTTATAGGTATTTTATAGTTGGTACAGGATTAGCGGCAGTGACAATATTTATTCTTTCCTTATTTGTAGAATCGCTTAAATCAGTGTTTGGGGATTTCGATAACCTTACTTCTAGAGTGATGATATTTGTGTACTGGTTAGCTACATTATTTACAGTGCGACTAGGTGAATGGATATATGTTTTCTTTTTGAAGAATAAACGACATATAGAATGACTATTTGATGTCATTCTAATAGGATAGCCCGTACCAAATTAATGATACAGGCTACCCCAAACAAACAACAGATTTAGTTCTTTACTCCGTCGTTTACTGTGTAAATACCGCTAACAGGCGTGTATTCATCTGTACCTTCAGCTATATTAATATCGTAAACATAATGACCCGGGCTGATATCGTTATCTGTAGGGGTGATTGTAAACGTCACCGTTAATCCGGAAACGCTTCCAGCCTTTTCGATGGTTGCAGTCGTGTCTGACGCGTCCCATTTAACCGTTAAGGTAGCTGTATCGATAGTTGCTACACCAGTGATAACCGCTACAACGGTTGTACTATTCTTTTGCGAAGTGATAATTTGATTTTCCATAATTATTTATGGCTTTATTCTAAATACCAACTGAATTAACTACTGTTCTCCATGTGTTCCATGCGTTAGCTGCCGTGCAGGCATAGAGGGCAAATTGATTCAGTCTTTCATTTGAGTTCTTTATCTTATCCAGTACCATGAACCAATTGAGGTAGTTCTGAAGGTATTTGGTGGCCACACCGTTGAAGGGCCCCATCCATTGCCTGAGCCTACTTGCAGTGTTGTTCACGTTCTGAACGTGATAAGCCTTATCGGTGATGCGTTGACCCTTTGAAGCATTGAATTTCTTGTGGGCAAGTCCCTTTCCTTTGGCAAATGCAGTGTAGGAACGGTGACTGTCGGTGCATAGGGTCTCTGTCTTTTCCAGCTTGCCTCCCAGTACCCGGTCAAGATCCTTCTTGCTGATACGCCCCCTGGCAGTCACTACCATCTCCTTGTTACCTTTACGGTCACAGGTGGCCACCACAGCTACCTGTTCATCACTAATACCCCTTTTGGAAGCACCACTGCCTCGTTTGCGCGGCTTTCTTTGAAGATTGCGGCTCCCTTTTTCTGAATGAAGAAAGAATATATCATCGCTTTCGGTGATGCCCTCAAAACCTTCGGGTACGGCCTCGGAGAAGGCACCCAGTATCTTATGCCGCCAATCGAAAGAGGTCTGGATGGCAACCCCAGTGAGTTGTGCACATCTCTTAATGCTATGCCCGCTAAGCATGTGGTGAAGGTACTCCCCCAGTTTCTCCTTCTTCTTCAGGCTCCAGGTGACCTTGCCGGTAGTCTCGGAGAAATGCTTGCCACAATCCCCACACCAATAACGCTGCACCCCTTTCAGCTTACCGTTGGCACGCACATGGGAACTGCCGCATGCACAACAGGCAACTACACGGTTGGATGCAACTTCTGACTCTGCCTGTCCAAAACCTGTCGAGGGGCTTTCCATCATTGTCATCAATAGCTCTACAACCTGTTTTTGCCCTTCTTTTCCAAGGCTGGCAAAATACTCGATGAATGTTGCTGGTACTTTCATATCTTTTGTTTTTAACAAAGATAACCTATTTCAGTTTATATTTAGAATAAAGCCTTATTTATTTATTAGTTGTTTATACTGAACCTGCGACTGATATTGATGTGACTGATCCGGTAACCGTTTTTCCTTTTACAGCGGCGCCTTCAACATTATCATCTGATACACTACCAGCTACGTCTGCCTGTGATACTTCACCCTCTACATCGTTAGTGGATACACTACCATCGATTGATTTTTGATAGTATACCGGTGGAACCTCATCTATCATTGCTACAGTCTTCTCTATTTTATCGTAAAAATCCATGTTACTTTCAGTGGATGTCTGGTACCCGTCCTTCTCAACAGTAAGCACAAAAGGATTAAAATCTGTATAAGTACCATATTCATCACCTGCTGTAGCAAGGTTCTGATAACTCTTAACATTGATTGAGACATCTCCATTCACATCTGTGATATCAGACACCTCATTGCTGTCCTTATCAGTCATTTTTACAGTAGCCCCTACAATAGCAATACCATTAGAATCTACAACACGTAAAGCAACGGAGAAGTAAAAGTAGATATCATCATTTAACGGATAAGTTGCATGTCTCAATATTCTACATATACCATTCGTTTGATCAGGCGCACGTACATTAAGCGCTTCAATCTGCCTGTCTCCTGATGGTTGATATATGTATATATCCCTTGTGGTATTTGGTGTATAGATGTTAAGGTTCTCCAAATAATGAGTATCCTCAGCTATGATAGCATCATGATAAGGCAAATAAAGGTACAAATACCCTTCACGTATATTTAGATTCTTAATTCTGGTCTGTGGTATTTCTACATCGGGGTAAACAAACCAGAAATACCTTGATTTACTATTAAACTGAATAGTACCACCGTCTATTTGTGTTGAATTTGTACCGTAAAATGTATAATTTGAAGAGGGTAACAGCATACAATCTTGTACAACAACACTAGTCATTTGTGGACCATCCTGACATTCAGAACGAATTACACATTCAGTAAACGTCCCTGCTATCTGAGGTCTTCGGACTCCTATTTGCTTGTATAAACAATATTTCCATTGTATATATTCTTGTCCATTAGCTATACTTGTGTCATAACTTGCACCATCAATGGTAACGTCTTTATTTGTGATACTTATTAAAGTAGTAAGACTTTTCCATCTTAAATGACCTACAAAATATAGACGTTCGATTTGTTGGGCGTTACCCAAACTTAGATTACTATTGGTTGGTAACCATGTTGTCATATATGCTATTATATCATTCCAAGATTCATATGTAAGAACTTCAATATACGGTCTATCATAACTCGTAATACTTTTCGGAAATCCGTCCCGTCTCCAATATGGCATAACTGAACCACCATAAGAACCACTTCCTGTAGGCGGACTTGTTATTGTATAACCTTGTACGGCTGGTGGTGCAGAATAACCTGGACCTATCCACTGGTTTGATGATAATATTGCTTGTATCCATTCAGAACCATCCCAAGACGGAGTAGTATAACAATGGAGACTAATATAATAATTAGCACCAATCACATCATCAGTATCATCCGTTACAGTACCAGTTGCATCGTCACTAACCCATGTTGCAGTGATTTTAAATGTATCAGGGTCATCAGCATATTCATTAAATGTCACAAGATAATCACCATCATAATTGGTTGTTCCTGCTATGGTAATATTATCATTAGCAAGTAAGCAATGCAGTCCATCAGTCTGTACCCATACTTGACCACCACCGGCATCAGAGAAAGATAGGATATTCACAGTGTAACTATAATTAATCTGGATAGACCTGTTTACGCTGGTTGTAAGTACACTAACTTCATTGGTGAAATCGCTGTGTCCATCACCATCACGAAAGGCTGTAGTCTGATTAAATATAGCCACAACATAATATGTAGTATCAGCCACTAGTGTACCACCGGCTACAGCTTGTGCAGATATAGTTACTGCTGCGTTTTTTCTGATTCTGAATGCCATATCTTATTGGTTTCTTAACTGTTCAATTTCATTCAATGTCTGATAATATGGATGGTCTGATTTTCCATAATCAATTAACTCTTCATCACTTGGTTCAGTGCCCAGGCCAGCCTCAAGCCGGTCTGCCTCTGCCAGGGTCTCATCCTTGATGTCTTTTTGCGTCTTGTATTTACCAATTCTATAGCCTTCTGGCATTTCTACATTGTCTGTAGTGATATCGATTTTTGTTATTTTTATTTTACTCATTGTCTTATTTGTTTATGAATATGAACCAGTTAATTCATTTACTGGTACTACCTGTACACCCTGTATTTCAAAATCTGTTAACATGGCTGAATTGAATGGACTAGCATTTTGATAGGCGTAAACTCTAATATCTTCACCAGCGTTCCAACCAGCTATTTCTTGAGTGTAAGTAAGCGGAGTAGTACCAGTAACCGACCTTACAGTACCAACTGGTGTACTACCCCTATATACCCTAAACCATGAAGTAACACCAGGGTCAGAAGATACATACCTTATATATATCTTTAATGTCTTATTATCCTGCAAGTCTGGACCAAGGGCGATTTGTGCAATCTGTGTCCAACTTGTTTCAATAGTACTACCACCAGGATGTGTTAATATTGCAGTAGTGCCAGTATTATTAACGAGTGCGTAAACGATATTTCCTCTAATCCCAACTTCCCCATCGTCGTTCATGTAGAAATTCTTTGAATGAATCCCACCTGAAGCCGCTAATGAAAGTCCACCTGCAGAATAATTATCTGCTGTATGTTTAGTGCCTGTGTAGATAGCATCATTGTCAATGTTCCAACCTGCTATCAATGCTTCATCCTGACCAAACCTAACCACGTGTGCATAAGTACTTGAACCCGTCTTTTTAATGATTTCAAAACCAAAATTACCTGTATCAATAGTGTTGTAAGTGTCTTTAACACGGAGTTCTCCCATGTGAACATATTTTACCTCACCAATACCAGCAGAAGAACCCATTGTAAGACCAAACCCTGAAGGTAGTTCGCCACCACCAGCATGACTCATATACAACCAATCATATTGACCTGGCATATAATCCTTTCTAATGTAGTTACCTGCAATAGTCCATCCAGCAATTAAACCAGCATTAGCAACAATACTACCTGTTAGATAGGCGTTCTCACTCCACAAACCATAACCAGATAACGCACCAAATTCCGGGTCAGTTATTCCGGTCAGGTTTCCAAGCCTTGCTTTCCTGAAGTTACCCAATGCACTGATAGCACTGTTGACACCGCTAAGTACTTCGATATATGGATTGTTACTATCTGAAGCTGTTAAATAGATAGCACCCTGCCTTGCTGAATCTAATTGATTACCCATTCTGACCAATGAATCAAAAGCAGCTGGTGTAGATGTACCATGAACCCTGTCACATTCCATAGTACCTGCACTGGTATTGATTACCATAACCTGCAATACATAGTATCTGACATTCCTTCCATCAAATTGTTGACACCTTAAAAAGTCGTTTACTGCAAATGGTATTGGCATGTTTCCACCATCAGTATCAGTTGTAATATCATAGTCATAAGCAGCACCTGGATCTGTAACTGTCTCAATCCTGGCTGCATCAGATACCCATAAAGAACCGTTTGTAGCCCGGATTTGATTCAGGATAAGTTCATACACGGTCATGGAACCACGTACCCGAAGGCTGTCCACCTCTAGCCCGTATGTAGCAGAACCACCTGAACCTGTCTTATCCAGCTTCCACCCGGCCCCGGTAAATCCAGAACTAAATGTTGTATCCAGGCTATCCAGTGAAGACTGAAATTGTACCCTACCATCACTTGCAGCAAGTTTTATAACCGTTGCTGGAACCTCATTATCTATCCTATTACCAATCAGCATATCAAAGCCATATTCACTATCCTCAGCATTTTCTTTTTCAACTCTGAAGAAACCAGCAGTAGTTAATCCACCAGCAGTAGTGTACTTACCACCAAAGGTAATACCACCACCTACGCCTTGTGCCATTGCCCTAGAATCATAACACAACATTGTATTAGACCAGACCGTATCTGCTGACTCACTTAGAAAATAACCAGCATAATCACCAAGCGGTGCAGCACCAACACCTATTTGACCAGTTACTCTGACATCACCAGTTACGTCTAATTCATGTGCTGGTGAACTATTTAGGATTCCTACCTTACCTGCATCGGTTACCATCAGGTTTACTGTATCCAATGCTGCATTGTATATGGCTATTCCCGTGTCACCATCATTCGAATAACCGAAGAATCCTTTGTCTGAACCTCCTTGCTTAATCTGAATTAAGGATTGTGCTGAAGCGGTATTCATTACTAATGGAACAATAGAAGTTGCTGTAACATCCATACTACCGCCAGTAACATCAAGACCACCTTGAGAAGTAACTTTACCAGTGAAGATAAATGCACCAGTGTAGGGTGAACTCATTGCTATTACACCAGCTTCTATGGATATCCCGTTCCCGGCTGTGAATGAAGTACCACCACCTGTAATCCCACCAATACCAGTTGTGGCTGATATACCACCTTCACCTGGGTATATACGTTTGTTCCTGTATATCTTTGGTACGTGTCGTAAACTTGTATTTAGTACTGTCATGCTATTGTTAAGTTATCTGGTCTTATTTCTATTAAAGTACATTCCAATGAATTGTGTGCACAATCCAGGGTCCCGCCGGCAAACATTAAAATCTGTCCGGATAGGTACGTGGTATCCTCTATTCTCTGGAATGGTATATGACTGCTGTTATTCAGGTTTACTGAAAGCTTGGTTGTCTTACCCTCATAGTTGGATTCTACGGTATTAAGCAGAAGCTTTTCAATGGTAACGTCTGTTTCACCGCCCCTTGACCAATTTGATAGGAACTTATACACACCGGAACCGGAATCATACATCAATCCCGCATTGTCAAATGGAGAACCTACAAATGAGTTACCATGATTCAGGGTAATATCACTACCTTCATCCTTCCATGCTGAGTCAAGTTCACCTAAATACTCAAGGTCATCAGATCCAGCAGGTGTTTTATCAGATTTCTTGACCAACTCAACCTTCAGGTCTTTAATCCACAAATCGAAAATAGCCTTAATCCTATCATCATTTAAAGGGATCTCCTCATCTGCGTCAGCTAATATATAAGGAGTGAATTCAAGTTTCAGTGTACCATGGACAGTATCATCCAAACCAATCAGAATTCCTTCATCAGTACGTGGAAACGGGGCTGTATCAGCCTCACTTGCGTTAATATCAGCACGTAGAGGCAGCCATTTATTTTTAACATTCCCTTCAAACGCCTCACCACACAAGAAGTAAACATAATAATCACCCGTAGTCCAGGGCGTGGCCCCGTTCGGAGTGAACGATTTACTGCCAATCTTTACCCTAACCGCTATATAATACCGGTCAAAATAGACAGTATCAGTAAAAGTGCCTTCAATGTAGGGATCTGGCCTGGTCCTGGCCCTCATTTTCCCTGTAATTTTCAGGTAAAACTTATTATCACCTATCAAATACGGTACATCCCAAGTCCTGGAACAGTAATCATCTGCCCACAATCCATGATCCACAGTACCTACACCATAGTTCTGATTGTAAATTCGTATAAAGTATTCAGGTTCGTCTCCGACACTCTCTTTAGCCCCGGCAACGGTATATTTATACCACGGGAAAGTAATATCTTCAAATGTCCAATCGTCTAGTCCGTCCATATTCTCTGCCAGGTAAGATGTTGAACCATAACCATCAGATATCTGTATGAAATTAGGTTCAGTACCAGACTGATATGAGAATGTATCCGGATCTTGAATATGGGTATTAAGGCTATCCAACGCGTACCGTGAATAGCGAATAACTTGTCTGTTTCTTCCAGCTTGCGTATCAAGTGAGGCCCCTGTCTCATAATAACCGATTGTCTCAATGTCTCCAATCGCATCAGAGGCAGCTGTGGTGGAGTAGACTAATGCATTCGTATAGACCAGCCAGGTAAAGCCTGAGTCAGTCCCTAACGTGTCCAGGTCTGTGATTAGGATCTCAGTACCAACTACTGTAATATAGGCCCCGTATGGTGCTAAAATAGCTTCTAAAACTTCCCTGCAGGTCATTGGTTCCCCGTCCTCATCGTAGTAATTTGCACAACTTACATAGGTGTGTTCCATAATGGTTTCTGTGGCCCCTATAGTAAGCTGAGTTGAATCAGTTGATAGGTATATCTTGATATTGGTAACCAGGTCCAGAAGTCCCCACTCGGTTAAGATGATTTCAAGGATTTCCCATTGTGTTTTTAAGCCGGTGTATTGTACACCCGAGTCAAGGAATTTAATCCTATTCAGGACCCCGAATCCGTTGTTACCAGTGAATTGTACAGGATAATCAGTCAGTTCAGAGTAGGTTTCACTGTGTTGTTCACTGTCCAGGTATCCAAACCACGTGGTTGTACCGGCTACAGTGTATTTAATCCTGTACTGTTGTATCTCAGCAGTAAACAGACTGGCCAGCTGCCTGTCTGTAGCAGAAATCAGGTTTAACTCACATCCAGATCCGCGTACCGGGTCCAGTTTATCCTTGATTTCCGGGAATATGATATTAAACGGGCTTGCTTCACCTTCTAATTCTACATTAGAGGCGGCTGCATCTTCCATGATGTCAACCCGGCAAAGGATATCATTGGTGTCTCTGAATTCGTGGTAAAATTTCGTGTTCCAGGCCATAGTCTTATCTCATTAATTGTCTTTTCTGTGAATAATTATTTAATACTCCTACCAGCTTGTCACCTCTGATTTCAAACTCAACTACTCCACCACCAACTCCACCTAACAGGCCTTTAAGCTTGTTCAGGGGTGCAATTATTTCGGGATTTCCTGTGGAGGCCCCCGGATATTCTCCGACCCGGGCTATGGTCTCACCTGAAACGATAGCACCAGCGGCAAATTCGGGAACTTGAGAATGCCATAAGGCTGTGAACGCTGCTACACCTATACCAGCCAGTATGAGTCCAAATAAACCCTTCTCAGACTCCTTTGCAATCACTTTAGCTATAGTCAAAGCCAGATAAGCCTGAATCATAGCAGCAATAGTATCTATAACCACAGACATTAAGCCTTTCATTGACATCTTACCGTCTTCTGCCATTGTTCTGAATGCACTGCCTATACCAGCAATAGCACCAGATATGGCAGCGGCCATCATCGTGGTCTTTTCTTTCATTTCCTCAATACCAGTGAGATAGTTTTGTACTATTTCATTAGTACCATCAAGTACTTCCCCTTCCTCTTCCAGGGCTGGGATGAACATCTCAACAGCTTCCAGCGCCTCTTTATTACCACCAGCAACCCCGCTAGTAAATGCCTGCCAGTACTCTGCCTGCTTATCCAGTAATTCCTGCTGGATTACAAACGCTTCATGCAGTTCTTTGGTGTCCTCAAGTGTCATAGCACCACCAGTGGCAGGACCCATAAATGGAAGTCCTGGAACGGACGGTAATTCACCGGCTTTTATTGAAGTTCTTTCTGTGTTATAATCTGGGCTTTCCCCTTCGACTGTTGGTAGTGCATTCTTAAACAGACCCACTGTGATCATTAGGTTGTTTAATTGTGGAATGAGGTACTTAGCCCACTTGTAAGTCTCTTTAAGGGATGTACTCCACCGTTCAAAGAAGCCTGCAGTTTCCTCAGCAACCTTATCCCAATCAACTTCACCTATCTTCGCTGCCAGATCAGAGGCGGCGACACTAACACCAGTAGCCTCAATTATAACGCCTCCCATGGTCTCCTTAACATCGTCAAGGGCCATTTTAAGTTGCTGCAGTCCACCAGATCCAGCTTCAGCAGCTGCCATGGCCTGACCTTTAAACTTGATAGTTAATGCATCAACAGCAGAGTTTAACCTTTCTGAACTACCTACTGCACCGGTAATTTCTATACCATATCTTGACAGCGCGTTTGTAGATGAACCTACAGATTTAGCAACCAGGTCTGCTGCTGCAGCTAATTTCATACCCTTCATGGTAGCAAGGTCTTGAACCAGCGGAGTCAGTCTTTTAATTGCTTCTTCCTCTAATTCCATACTTGCTAGTAAAGCTTGTGCCTGGATGGTTTCCTCATCACCATATAAGGTTGCTTTCTGCAGTTCCTGTGCTTGACGTATTAACCTCTGCTGGGCATCTTCTCTGCCTTTCAATGCAGTTAGTAAAGCGGCTTCCGCCTTATTCTGTACGTCGTAAAGATTGAAGATATTTTTAATGAACCCAGCAATAGCTTTAATACCAAAGGCGGCCAGCATGCCCTTAGCCATTGCACCAAACTGCGCAGTCATTTTCTTCAGGGTACCCTGGGCTTTACTCATCCCCTGTTGAAACTGTTTAATGTTGGATTTCATCTCGACTAGTAAGCCGAATTTGCGGTTATTTCCCATGTAAATTTAATTTTTGAATAAGATAATTAAAGCGCTGTTCGTCTGCTTTGCTGTCTGTAGCTGGTTTGTTGTCCTCTTCAGTATCCCAGCCTAGAGGCATAAATTGCTTCATGGTTGGGTCCTCCTTTAAATGAGGTGCGGCGGTATAAAATGCAATGATCCGGGTTTGTTCCCACGAATCCCTTAAAGATTTATGGTATTCCATCCAGGCTAAACCAAGGGCCTCAAAGGACATCTCATCCAGAAAATAGGATGGACTAATACCTATGACCCCTACTGCTATACCGTAAAATTCCTGTACGTCTAGCTTCGCGGTATCCGAAGCATTCTCTTTTTTTCAGTGTCGCCTCCCAATGCCTTGGTCAACTCTACTAAGTGGCCATCAGTTTTGTCAATGAATTCATCCAGGGTAAGATTAAATTCCTTTTTCTCATACATCATACCAGCCTTTACACAAGCGTAACAGAGTGTTAATGAATCTTCTATTGAGGTTGTCATTTCACTTACACTTTTCTCGGCTATCTTTTCGAATTCAATGAAGGCACGATTAGACTTTCTTATATAGAAAGTTTCGTTACCGATTTTAACTTTTTTACTCTTTACTTCCATTTGTTTGTTGTTTATGTTGTTTGTTAATAATTTAAAACAGCTGTAGCCCGCCTGGAATGAACCAAGCAGGCTACAGATTGTATTATTAGGCTATGGTAATTGTTGCCCCGGGAACAGCGGCTCCGGAAACAACCACATCAGTGGCCCTCCCTACCAGATCCTCAGTATCATTACTACCAATCACATTATAGGTTCCATCGGCTGCATAGAAGGTAGCAACACCTGAAGCGTTACAAGCTACTTTCAAACCGAGTTCAACTACGTAGATCCACTCTCCGTAATAGGTAACTACACCGTCGTCAACGGTTACAGTAACCAGGTACGTGGTATCGATTGCAGTCTTAGTCAGATCTTCACAACCCTCAAAACTAATACTAAAGGAGGCGTTTTCCCCGTCCCCTGCAGATTGACTCACACTACTGATCAGGGCCTCCCCTTGATAGTAGCTAGAATTAGCTTCGCCTTGTGACTTAGCGCCGGCTTCAGTTGCCCCTGTCGCATCAGCTAAGTTGGAGGTTGTGGCCTCACTTAAAACGATTAATTTCACTTTCCTCTTCTCCTTGATGTAATCCATGAGTGTATCATAGTTACAAACAGAGGTGGAATAGCTAATTAAAGCATCTACGCTGGCTGTCCAATTAGCTTTCCCGTAAGCTTTGCCAGTAGTATCACCAGTAGACTTACTAGAAATCTCCCGGATAGCCCTGGAATATTCAACTGAATGGCTTGTCGCATGTGCAACTGCCTTATACTCAGTGCCATCATTCGCGGCGCTGGTATCGATCATCAGTATTAGATCGGTTCCAAATTTTACATTAATATCACAACTCATATCTTTAAATTTTATATTACTTGTTAATAAATCTCATTGTTAAACTTTGATAAAAGGTATCCGCTTCGATATCAAAACCTTCCCGTACACCGGTTACTTTCGCCTCATCCACACACACACCATTGAATGTACCCTTAACCAGTTCTAAGGCAGCCCTGACGGCTGTGAGAACGGCAACAGTTTCAGAATAATCCTTCGAAACTATCAGCAGATCTAAAGAACTCTGATCGTATTCTTGACCAGATTTGGAGTACACAACATCATCCACATTACTTGAATAAACAATCAATGGTGATAAAGTATTCTCAGGGGCTGTTACTGCATGTATCCTGGTACTGACCAGGTCTGTTACATCAGTAGCATTACTCAAAATATAGTATATAGCCTTGTTCAGCATGGTATTAAGTTTTCTTTTTAGCGTTAGCCCGCCTGATTAATTTTATGAATGCCTCGATAGCAGAATCTTGAAATCCTTCCGCGGTAATATTCACAGTACTCTGAAAAGCACTCTGAAAGAAGTACCGCCCCTTTATGCGCCCGGTTGGATGAATGGCGCCGCTTTGAGTGGTATAATACCTCTCTCCGGTCCCCTTCTCAATCAGGTGCGAATGGTAGCCTTTAAAGTTCCCGAACTTCCTTGCACCTAAATGCAGGATGGGTAACCTACTTACGGGTTTATAACCAATCGATTTGAAAAGATTTCCAGATCGTTTAGCGTCCGTCTTAGCCAGCAGGTTAGACTTCATTTTGGCTTGCATTGGTTTAGAAGCCTTCCGATAAGCGGCGATAACAATACTCCGTTTCTGGCTATCTTTCAGCTTCCGAAAAAGCTGATCCAATTGCTTGTCACCAAAAATTTCAGGCTTTTTACTCATTAGTTCAGTATTTTAGTGGCTGTGATCTTCAGCATTTGCTTCTTACCACTTACCTCAATCACCCGAATGTCGAACCTATCACCATCGTAACCAATCTGCATAGACTCAGTAACCGTTGACCGGTACCGGGTAATGAATTGAATGGTGGTGGTGTTAGACAAAGTAGAGTTCATTATGATCTCTGCACCCTTCAGATACCTGGTCTCAGCCCTCATAGAGAACTCTTCTGTGTAGGTTTCTGTCATAGCCCCGTAAGCGTCCTTGACGTCCGCACGGCTATAAAAGGTAATCTTATGTCTTAAACTTCCAGCCCTCATTACAGTATGGTTCTATTCCATTCATTGTCCAAAAGGTACTCAACAGTATATGGCATCTTAGCAATGCTTAGACCCCTGACCGCCGGTTCCCGAGAATCGTAAAAATGACCAACAAGTAATTTGATTGCATGCAGTACATTAGCTGGTAACACTCCGTCTACCTCTATGTCTGCCAAATCTTCATGAATATGATTAGCAACTGCAATTTCTGCAACGCCAACCAGATCAGTCAGATAAAAATCGTCCTCATTGAAATCGAGTTCAACGCGACAATGTTGTTTTACTTCATTCAAACTTATATAGGCCATGGTATCAAAGTTTTAAAATAAGGTGGAGGCGGACCCCCACCTTATGAGATTATCAATATTTATTATTAAGCCTTAATCGAGAAAGCGTGGAAAGATGCTGAACGACCAACTTTGGCGTCGAAATAAGCATTCACAACGATTCTGATTTGACCTGTAGCAGCCTGAGTATAAGGATCTACGAGGATTTCAATTGACCCCCACTGGCCTATGATGTAGTCCATCCAGTTTCCCAGTACAATACCGGCTTCCAGAGTTACCGTTCCTTCAGTAAGACTAGAAACAACGCTAGAAGTACTCAACACTTTGTAACCATTCAAGGTAAAATCATTACCCATCAGCATGATATCATCAGAAGTCGACCCTTTTTTGGTAGTCTTAAGCAGACCAACAGCGGTAGGACAAGTGATATAAGCCATTTTCCCACGAAGGGCATTAGCAGCAGCGATTGTGGTCTCAGGACCTACAATGTTAGCCCAACTTACGCTACCCTCATATGGGGTACTGGAGTTATCGTATCCAGTGAAAAATCCATCGGGCATTGCTGCATCGGTTGCATGTTCCCCAAAAATGGTTTCTTCCAATTTAGCGGCAATTGCCTGCGTAATGTTGGATTTCAAAAGCGCTTCAGCACCTGCAGAATCCTGCAGTAAGAATTGCTTAGATACATCAACCATAGCTGTAAGCCTTTTCGGAGATAAATTTACTTCGTCAAAGGTTCCGCCACCGTCAGCTGCAGTAACGACTTCACCCTTCCAGGCGACAGAAGTGCCTGAGTATGAAGGTATTGACACATCCCCTACTAAACCCGTGATGAATTGTGCACCGGCCTGAACCAGTACCATATTAGCCATCAGTGGACCTATGATATCAAGCTTGTCTTCTCTGACAATTTCTTCTCCAGCATTGGTTGTGCCTGCCAGAATGTCGGCACGTTGTTCAATATTCATCGGAAACAGAATGTCGCTTCCAAAACTCAAACCGGATTTCCGCATTTCTGCTTCACCTGCTTGAAAAACTTTACTCAGCTCGTCGCTGTGTGCGCGGTTATTAACCTTGTTATTAATCGCGGTCAAAAATGGGGTCCTTAGACTCATCGTTTTAGGTTTAATTTCAATGTTAGTATTACGTAATTCCTTTTTATCTACTGTCTCCGCTGTGCGAATTTCAGTATCAAGGGCCTCAATCTCCTTGTGGTTTGCTTCAAAGGCAGTATTCTCAACGTCTGTGAGTTTCCTGATCTCCTGCTTACCAGTGGATACTAAGGACTTGTTCTTTTCGACAAGGATTTGACGCTTGTCTTTTAACTCAAGTATTGTACTCATTGTTAAATGGTTTTTAATTGTATTTTGACATCTTATCGTCGAGAATGGCATAATGCCTGTTGATCTCTTCCAGGGTAGGTTTTGGTTCTGCCTTAACATCAGGCTTAACCTTATCTTCTGGTTTCGTCTCAGGTACTTTGTCTTCTGGCTTGATAACCTCAGGCTTCGTTTCAGCGTCTCTAAACTCCTGCAGGCTGCGAACAGCTACAGATGTATCAGAATATGCCTCATTGAGGACCGGGCTGACATCAAAAATTTGTTCAAACTTCAAAATTGTGCGAAGGTAGGACCCGTCGCCGCGTCTTTCCCATTCGTCTTCGGCTACTACAAAAGAGAAACTTGAGGAGTTAATATCCCCGCGTTGTACTCCTATCAGTGCCTCGTCTCCAAGTGCCGTTCCCGGCGCTTCGAAACTATATTTAAGACCTCTGCTATCGATTTTGAGTTCTAACGTACCTTCACCGAAGCGGCTGCGGGCAAGTATACCCCGGGACTTATCATGGTCCAGGAGTGCAAGCACGTCCGATTTTGGAAGAACGCCGTCCATAGCGTTGGGTTTAATAATCTCAGTAAAGCCGTCTTGTCCCATAATGGGATTAGACTCACTATTGAACACAGCTGCATAACCTTCCAGAGTTCTTTTCTCTTTATTGGCCCTTACTTCTGAGTTCTGTAGATTTAAGTTTCTTACTTCTTTCATCTTGTTCGATTTTTTGTTTGGTCACCTTACCTGATAATGGTTCAAGGTTAACCTGTATGTAACTTTCATCTCCACCGTCGCCTTTTGCGGGTGGGTTTCCAATACGTGCCCGGATCTCATTTGGTGAAAAAACACCAATGTCAGCCATTTTCCTAAAGTAGTTTGCGGCTGTATCAAGATCTGTTCTAAGTATTTCCGTAACGTCAAACCGGACCTTCAGCTTAGCCCTTTCAGAGGGTTTGAATAATTTCCGGTTAAGTTCATTTTCAATTTTGTGGACCAGTGGGTTAATGGTATCCGTTAAGAAGGATAGCTGCATTGACTCATGGTTGCCCTGATTTGCATTGGCATAATCGAAGACTTTCACTGGACTGACTGAGAAGAAACGACATATTTCACGGCCATTAAACGTCCGACTCTCAAGCATCTGGGCATCCTTAGGACTAATTTGGACAGCCTGAAAATTGGCGCCCCCTTCCAAAACTGCGATCCCTTGTGGTGATCCGTCCGTGGAATTAAAGGATGTAGCCCAGGCTGTTTTGATATCAGCTGCCTTCTGTGGATTCAGTTTACCCTCCATGGATATGATACCACTCAAGTTAGCCCCGCTATCAAAGAAACCTTTTGCGCTGGTCTCCGCCGCCTGAGTGAGTTGCAACGTGTTCGCTGCATATGTCAGGGTGCTTACACCAATAAGTCCATTAAAGGTGTAATTCAAAACGTGAATAACGTTGCTTTGTTCCAAAATCCTTTCTTGACCGGATAATGGTTTGACGGTATAATATAATAGGCCGTCCTTTATAGACACTACTACTGGATCTGTGATCAGTAACAGCTGTACAGGATTCAATGCTTTGTCCCTGACAATCTCTGCGTAACCGTTACCATCTAAAAGCATACGAATTACAAGCGCTTTCATGAATGTCCAGCTACTCATCAGCGGATTAGGTTCCAGGTTCAGCATAGGTACTGCTGAGTGTCCCTGATCCACGGACCAGCCGGTCTTAGTTAACCTTTGCACTTCCATAGGTAAGACAGCCAGGCCGTCTGAAATCGCGTCTACGCACCTATATACGGTACTGATTTTCATCATGGTCTCAATTTCCACAGAGGTAGCAGTGGACCCAAATCCATAGGTCAGACCTAAGGCAGAGAGTACGGTTTCCATGAAACCACGCTTCTCTTTTTTCGGACTGTCGCCCCTGTTACGCTTTAAAATCTTTGGTATCTTCATATTGTATTATTTTTATGTCTAGTAGACTCCAGCCCCTGGTATCCCATGTTCTAAATACATGGCCAGGGCTTGCAACATAGCGATAACGCCATCAATTTTCTTCCGTTCTGATAGCCCCTTGTGAGGTTTCACGTTGCCGTTCCAATCGGTCTTAAGTTGCACGTTTCTAAGGCAATAGCGGGTAGCTGGGTTATCATTTATAACAACCTGGCCACTCATCATTAACCTTTCGAATTCCCTGGTGGGTTTATTAAAATTGCCCACGGTTTGACTGTAAGGTTCAAGTGGTAAACCGATTTCAGTTGCATCAATAGCCCATTGGGTTGCATTGTATGGATCATAAGCTACGTGGTGTATTGTACACGTCTCATCTATCTTCATTATGTCACGTGTGATGTACTCATAGTCCGTAACGTTGCCTGGAGTAATAATGAGATCATTAGATCGCACCCATTGCCGGTATAATTCTTTGTCTAGTCTTGTATCCAGGCCGTCAAGTGGTAAGTAATAATCCACATTAAAGTGATATTTGTCCTCTTTAATGAACAGATAGGCTACTGCTGTGAGATCCTGCACACTGGCAAGGTCAACCCCTACAAATACGTCGGCCCCTTCCCACTCTTCCAGGGTTATTTCCCGGGTCGCCTCAATGATATACTTGTCTTGTAACCAGGCATCGGATGAGGCCAGCCACTGATTCAAGTTCTTAGTTCTTACCCCCGCTTCGTCTGACGGATTGTTCTGTGCTTCAAGGACTTGCTGTGCAATGAAGTCTTTATTAACCGTTACTCCCAGATTGGGATTAGCTTTCTTCCAGACTTTTGGATCGGTCCAATCATCCTTGTCATCCAGGGTATATATAATAGAGAAAAAATTATCGTCAGTTTTTATACCGGCTATGATCTCTGTGGCAACCGTTCTCAATTCGTAGCAAGGTGACGTCAGGTCAAACCCGGCTGTAGTGGCTGTAATCAGCAGAGGCTGTTCCCTCATAGCCATGGAAGACTTGATTACATTTCGTACCAGATTATTAATTGCTGCATGAAATTCATCGATGAAACCGAATGAACAATTATATCCATCCATTTTGGAACTGTCAGCTGCTAAGACCTTTAGGACTGATTCTGTCTGTTCGAATAGAATATCCGCCCGGAATGTGGTTAGGACCTCTTCCTTTGGGTCTAGTTTTTTGGTAAACCCCCTGCAGTGTTTGTATCCAATCTTAGCCTGGTCCTTTGAGTTCGCGGCCAAAAGTACCTCTGCCCCTCCTTCGCCGTCTCCCAGCAAGTGGTATAAACACAGGGCGGCTGCCAGGGCTGTTTTCCCATTCTTACGGGCCACCTCTAAATAGGCTGATCTAAACCTTCTCAGGCCGGTTTGCTTCCAGGTAAAGCCGTATAAATTAGCTACGATGAACTTCTGCCATGGTTCCAGGATGAATTGTTTACCATCATGAACGCCTGTGTAGTGCTGAAGTATGCCAATGAAGTCAACTACCTTATGATATTTGTCTTCTCTGAACACAAATTCAGGGCTTTTCAAGTCACGTTCAAAGCGTTCAACAGCTTTCTTGACGTGAATACAGGCCAGTTCTTTACCGGACTTTACATTTTCACAGTATGTTAAAACGTCCTTCATCTACTATTTTTATACTTTGTACTTCCAGGTAAAACCTTCTACTGATTTTCTGGTACCACGACACGCGGCTGCGATATGCGATTTGTTGTATCCTAGTTCCTTGGCTGCTGCAGAAGCGGAAGGCCAGTCTTTAACCAGGGTACCTTCCATATCCATTTGGATTATTGGCTTAGCTGGGTTACCAGATGTAACCTTAGCAGCGGGTGCCTGTACCGGAAGCTTAGCCTTCGGCTGTTCTACCGGTGGTTTTTCTGCCTGCTTTGGTTCCTTAACCGGTTCAATTACAGGCGGTTTGGTTTCTTTTACTGGGCCGGCCTTGGTAACTTCAGTTGGTTCATTGGTATGTTCTGCCAATTTATCAAGTAGTTCTGCTGATTCGCAGTACTCTACTACGATAAATTCAATAGAATCAGCGCCGTCCCGAGTAACAAAACTTCGTAATTTTGCATTAGGCTGTAAACCACCTGATAAAATAGACTTGTGTAATTCAATTTTTGCATAACAATTTTGTGCTATATTGATGAGTATCACTTCACCAGTTACTTTTGACTGGATCTGATAGACACCAGGTTTACTTTGTATTTCCATGTTAGTTTGTTTTAGAATCCTTGATAAATTTTGCCAGAGGTGAATCAGCTACTGGTTTTTCTTGTCCTATCTTCTTTCTTGCCTGTGGAGTTAAGCCGAACTGGGCAAATAACCTGGTCAATTGTATGGTTGCATCCTTCTGAATAGTGAGTGCCGGGTGCGGTTTGTGGCAAGTAGTACCCCGGGCGTTCTCATCTGCTATCACATACCCCTCATCTTCAATGATTTTAGTAGACTTTATCCACTTTTCATGAACCTGCATAAGCAATTTCAGGGCGCCTGAGTCCAGTTCTGTGATCAAATCCTGGGCATTCAGCAACTTGATCAGATCTCTCATATAGATCCTGGTCTCTGATGGGACGCTATGTGGTATCTTTAATTGGAAACTCATGCCGGTGTAATGGTTAATTCTATGGACCCGTCGTCTAGCTGTGTGAATACGACTGCGTATTCATGGTCCTGGCCGTACTTCTTTTCATTGAAATGATCTGACTCACAGCGCATTGTATACACACCACCGTCGCCTTCCAGCATACTGTGAGGATCTAACTTGATATCCTTTAAGGTGACCTCTTCCAGAAGCAAGTGTTTTGCTTTAAGGTATTCCGGATCTTTCGATTGCCAGAACTGTTTTGATGCTTTTAGTATCCCTCTGTCCATTTGTTTGTTTGTTAGTGTTCCAGGAGGTGTGAATCCAGCTTACTTTCTATCCGGTCCAGGGCGTCAAAGATCTTCTCTTCCATTTCCTTGGATGCCTTCTCAGTTTCCAGGATCTTGATATCATCAGTGTTCACTTCAATACGGTCATTGAAGCTTTCCATACGCTGGTCAGATTTACCGCTGGTGTATGCATATGTGAAGCCTGACATCACAATAGATATAATAATAGGCAGTGCCCATTTCCAACTTTCCTTTATCGTCTCTTTACTCATAGCAATTCTAAATTATTGGTGGGACGGTGCCCGGTTATTTAGGAAGTTTCTCTGGTTTAGCTTTCGGTTCCGGTTCCGGGACCTCCTGGGCATTCATGATCTGCTGAACAAAGCCAGCTACGAATTTGAATGGTTGTTCCACCAGATAATCTGCTAGACCCTGGACTTGTTCCATGGGTAACTTGAATCCCTGTTCGTGTTTTTTGGCACCTTCCAGCATGGTAACCATAGCGCGTACTTCTGCAAATGGCCTGGTTTCCAGATACTTCAGCAGTGCCTGATGTAACTCGTTTGTCAGTTGAATCTCTTTCATGTTTGTTTGTTTGTTTTAAATAAAATACCAGAGGGTGCAGTCCAGCATGTGGCCCGACTGCACCCGTATTATATAAATCGAAAATCATGTTAAAAGGAAGGGACCTGGAAGTCGAAAACCAGGCCCCGGAATTTTGGCTATTCCGTATTGGTGGAGGTGAAGGAAACTTAATCCTTGTGTCGGTTGAGGTTTGGTCAACCCAAGCGGCACCCCCGTATATTGTATGGTTCAGGTTTTTAATCAACGCCGGATATCAAGGCGCCTGTTTTTGTGGCTGGCTTAATACCGGCGTTTTATTTGTACAATTGGGATCACTCGCTGGGCAGAGACTGATCCCGTTACTTCCGATCAGGACAAAACGTCCCTAAGGGAATTGTCTTCCCCTTACCTATATTGTACAAAATATAGAGGTTTGTTCCGTCGGGTCCTGATTTAAATTCACCGGCCGTGGCAAAAGGGGAGAACATGGGACTTGGCTGTAGGGGGTCAAACCTGGGAACCCCCTACCCCCGGGCTTGATGGTTCCAGTGGGATCTTGATGGTTGTGGAAAAGAGGGAGAACATGGGATACCTAGAGTTTCGGCGATAGTAGGAAATATACTAGCGTTGATTAGCAAGTACTTACAAGGCTGGTCCATATTGAAAATGGATTAGGTCAGCAACAACCTACATATCAGACATATACAAGGCTGTTCCAAGCATTGTTTGGATCAGGTCAAAGGGTGTGAATAGTACGCACACCCTTCAAGCCACTCCTATTATTAATAGGATCAGGTCTACAGGCCAGTGATATCAACAGTTACAAGGGGTGTAAACAATCCTTACACCCTTACTGATTAATAAGTGTATTCAGTACGCTTATTGCTAACCCTAATCATCTATCATAATTAATAAGTGTACGATATACACTTATTAATCAAGCAGTTGCAAAGTTACTCAATCCATATGACAATACCAAACTCTCACGTCTCGATAGAGGGGTCCCACCTCATCCAGAATCCACAAACACCCCCTTAGTGGTATGTAGATATACCTACACCAATTATAAGCCGTTAGAAAGCTTTAAAATGCTTCATGGATATGGCACAATTATTGAAGAAATACTACATATGTATCATAACTAATTGACTATTAGTGGATATACTACTAATCAATGGGTACAAACATTCCTTGTACCCCCTGTAGTCTTCAAATAAGGATGAAATGATATGCAGATGGAATGAAGTGTATCCATGAAGCGAAGCGAATGGATACATTGCAGCGAAGCCAAGCGAACGAAGTGAAGCTTTGCGTAGCTGCTACTGTTTGAAAATGGATCAACATACGTCCCCGGTAATAGCCAATAATTTGCCTCACGCGCGTCCTATATATATACGTGTACCACACACGCACCATTAAATGGATTATAGTATACTCTATGTCTTTTGAAAGAATAAGATTATAAGGATTAAAGAGTATATATAAGGCTGCCGTTCGGCGGCGCTGCCGCTTGCCTCTCTCTGCCAGGCAGCATACTCGACTACGTCTTCGTATACTACCTCCGATTGCATTGCCTTTAATATTTTTTTCTTAGGACCGGCCCGGTGCGCGTAGCGCCTTATTGGCCATATATGGGGGAATTTTTTTTGAAATTTCAATACGGACCCCCTCATTTGTCCTACAGTTGTAATGACTTAGTGCGAATGTAGATACCCATTTAGGTTAAGTAACTGATCCATAGGCTTTAATGAGATAGTTGCTTTTATTTGGTCTAATTCTAAATAAGCCGTAACTTTGATTCATCAAGCGTAGGAAATTAAGAATTTATCACGTTTTTTTTATCACGGGAAATCCTGGAAGCCCTGATCAGCCACCAGGATTTCCCATTTATAGCAACAGAGTTTTAATCGGGGGTTAGCCCCCAAAATATAATACGAATATCATGAGTTTTGATTTTAGAACAATTGCAGATGAGGGTTTCAGAGATGAACTGTACCTCGAAATACTTACAGACGCCCTGGATGGTGTCGATGAGTACGATTGCCCAAATGAGGCAGCTTTATACCAGGCAATGGATTACGCCTTCACTACATGGCTTAAAAAGCGTATAGAGGCCCTTCAGAATGGTGAAGAGAATCCTATTATCACCAAATGGGTTGCAGATCACAAGCGCCACACTGATGATGTAGATCAATCACCTATTGCCAAACACCTAAAAGCGTACAATACTCAGCATACCGATAACGTATGCAAAAATGTTTAACGCGAAATTATTCACGAAAGGTGGGATCGCCGAAAAAGAAGTCGCGCATCCATTTTTGAACAAATGGGTATGGAGAACGTCCAATTAAATACATCTGGCCGAATAAGCGAACTGAAGAAATGGGATATATCCTATCAAGCAGAGGGTAAAACCTTCTGGGTCGAGTGTAAATATGACATTAAGGCTACTGAATCCGGATATGCAGCTATAGAATTCGAGTATAAAGGAGATCCCAGTGGCATCGAGACTACTGAATCAGATTTCTGGGTTCAAAGGATTGGAGATGAATATTACATCATAGCAATAGAGGTATTGCGTGTAATGATTGACCGGCCTAAAAGAAGCTGCCTCAGGCATGCCCGGTTTAATGTAGGGGCTGAAAAGAACTGTTCAATTTGGTTAATACCGGTTGAAGGATTTATTAAAAACGCGGAATTGCTTGGCTATTCTGCAGATTATAAAGAACAAGAAAATGTTTGTTAGTAACAGAGATTCGATAAATTATATGTATTCAGAGGGATACCCAATAGATATTATAACCGAAGAGATGAACATGGGTATCCATGGCGTTGAGACAGCCCTATTTGGTGTAGAAGAGAAGCCACAACAGAAGTATGTATACAAGGATGAGGAACCGGAAGCCATTACAGGGGCCCTGCTATCACCTGACCATGAAATTTTATGTGACCTGGTTGGACAGTTGTTTTCCGGAATTAAAAGGAGTTTCAACGTTGGCCATAACAAAGTGATCAACCGAAGATCATATGAAAAATACGATTCTGTGCTTGAATCCATAACCAGAGTGCTTTATGAGTCCGATGACTTCATATTTGAGAATGAGGTCCAGGCTAAGACCTTCATACTAGGCAGGGTTGCCCGGTATATGAATACAGAGGGTATACGAACCAAAAGGGCCCCCGTAATGGTTAGATGGGATGGTGATGTGGAGTGGTGGTTAGGCCTTTTAGATTATGTCAATAACCCGGTCGGAGATATAGCTGATATGATGGAAGTCCTCAAGGATATTTCAGATGTAAAAACTGTAGCTATGATCAACGATAAGCGCCTGGGATATTCCCATGAAGAGATTAGTAAAAGGCAGAATACCTCAAAGTCAACCGTTTCACGGCGATTAGAGAAGGCTTTTCAGTTATTAAAAAGTATCTAATGGCCACCATCAACTTGAATCGGAAAAAGCGTCCCCGGACTAATACCTCAAGTAAAAAAGAGGCTAATTTAATATGCTACAGTACGGCGAGATGGAAGCGATTGAGGCAGTGGAAACTGATGCATTCACCGCTATGTGAAGATTGTTTAGAAGGCTTATGGGATCAGGAAGAAAGGATTGAACCGGCCAAAGAAGTGCATCATGAGATACCTTTCATGACCGGAATCGATAAATATGACAAGATTACATTAGCCTTCGATAGCAATAATTTACGTTCACTTTGCATAAGGCACCACCACCTTAGGCACCCTAATAAACGGAAATATGATACCACCTGATCAAATAATACATATTTACGTGGATGGCCAAAGGGTAACCACATGTTTAGCCGGTCAGGTTAAGATCACAAAGGCTACTGAATTGCCTTTAACCATTAATGACATACAACAAATACAATTGAATTAATTATAAACGAAAATCAAGATGAACGAAGAAACTGCAAAAACAGTAGACAAGACGGCAAAGGACCTTGAGGAGATCCTGGCCAAATTACAGATAATTGAAGAAATATTAATAGGAGATAAAACAAAATCAAAATGAGACCTAGACCAATTTTAGTAATTAAATTAGATGCAACGCTTTCACAAGCAGCCATGGTAGACATCAGGAACAGTGTCCAGGACGCCGTAAGGGATGAGTACCTGGTGCTAGTGGCTGAGAAGGATATTGACATGGAAGTCAGTATAATCACTGATGATAATCTCCACTTCAGACCGGGATGTGATCATGATTGGTATGAACCTTGCGGGGCTTTAATTTGGCGGTGTAAAAAATGTGGTGCAATAGTTTAAGAGGGGGGCCTAAACCAAAAAAGCACCGCCTTAAACAAGTGGTGCTTTTTTCTTTTTTATTAACTTTAGTAAGAAATACCTGATATGTCTAAGTGGTTTAGAAGGGTTTGCCGATTTCTTAAAGATAACCTTACAACAATTCTGTTAGTTATAATTGTAATCCTATTGCTTGGGATTTTCATTATTCATACAGGGCATATCAGATTATCAGGTGAACACTTTTACTATTGGTTAACCCCTATAATAACCATACTTGGATTTGGAGTGGTTATCTTGAATCTTAGGCAAATGAGAAAGGATACCCGTATGGCTTCTAGTAGAGATTTAAAAGACATGTTTCTTCATGACCTTAATCATCAATTCACTGAAAACAATTTATTTGAGAATATACGTAAAACACCTTCAGTAACGACTTTGACTAAACTAAAGTTTTTCGGACAAGTACTCTATTATAAGGATAAGACTCAAGAAAATGCTTATCAGAAGATATTTGAAGATATTAGAGGAGGTGGAAAACCCACAGCATATGAATTTGAAAACATTGAAAACATAGTTGCAGATATGGAGAGGTTTAGAATTCAATTAGGACTCTTTTACGATACTCTCTGTTATATATTAGTACGGGCAATGACCTCTCCAATGATAACTATACATAAGGTCAGTATTTTTGAATATATTGATGAAAGGATTGATGATTATATGCATTATGCCCGTATGGTGGACTTTGAAATAATTGGTAAAAGTCGTAAAAAGAAATTTAAAGCGGTTTTTAAAACTGAAGACTCTATGTCACTGTTTAAATATATACAGGACAGTAAAGAAATTATTAATGTTTATAAAAATTACTACAAGAACCCTCTCTAATCCCATCATTTCTAACCAGTAGTAATAAGGCTTAAGGCAATGCTTTATTGGCATTATCAACCGCCTCATTCCCAAAACTATCGAGGTAAATTTGAGTAGTTTTTTCGGAGGTATGTCCCATCGCCTCTTGAATAATTGCGGTGGATATTCCTTTCTGTTTTAAAATCGTCGCGAAGGAATGCCGTGCCACATAGGTGGTAACATTACCCTCAATGCCTGCATTACTGGCAATCTCTTTTAGCCCTTTATTGACCTGAACAATCTTCTTATGAATCCGGTTAAATTTCTGCTGTTCACTTTTATGGAATGATGACAATATAGGTAGCAGATACGGGCTTGTATTGTCTCTGTACTTGTCGATTATTTCTTGCACTGGTTGGGTAATTTTAATCGAAATGCGGGCCTTGTTCCTGGTCTTCTGCCTATTGTAAATTACCCTACCGTCCTGGATATTGTCATACTTTAATTTCGATAGGTCACCAAATGAGATACCCTGGAGGTACAGAGAAATGACAAATACGGACCGGGCAAGGTCCTGGCGTTCTGATTGTGGTTCGTAATCCAGGATCTTTTGGAGATCCGCTTCAGCCAGGGCCCTCTTTTCAGTAGTGGTTTCCAGGGCGCTGATATTGAATCCGCGCGGATTCATAGGATTCTTAAAGGGGTACGCATTAACACTAACCAGCCGGTCCCCTGTAGCCCTGTTGAAAGTTGCACGAAGCGTCCTAAACTGTTTTGATCGGCTGTTGCCTGATACACCTTGCTTCCTCATGCGTGTTTCTAAACTTTTCAGGAAGGTGATATTTATATCTTCGAATGCCAGGGCCCGGGAATGATACCGCTTCAGTAGGCTTAACAACTCTTTATAGATCAGGGCGTTCCCTATTTTATCCTCTGCTTTCATCTCCAATATCAAACCCTCAATATATGACTGAACTGTAGGTTTTTCACTTGATGATCCCTTTAATTCATTTTTGAACCGGTCAAAGGTTAGGGTTTCCTGTTCAAGTAGCCTGTGGAATATTTTCGTTACCCTGTTTTTATACTCTAGTAGATCCGGATTTAAGTACTGGTGACTGCCTTTGAACTGCTGACCTTTATCATTCCACTGGTGGGGCTTCGCTTTAAAGCTTGTCGAATAATATCTGCTTTTAGAGTTCATACCTATCCTAACGACGACGGTTCTGGTGCTACCATCCTTGTTAGCTTTTTTGGGATTTAGAATAAAACTTAATTTTGCCATGATTTTGTGTTTGATGCACTTCAAATATAGACAAAAAATACAAAGGGGAACGTTTTTGGGCACGTTTTTAGGCCGGTCTAGGTCACTAGTGGCTTAGGTACTTAAAATGGCAGGGGTGCTGTAACCCCTACCGTTGTTGTGTTTTTATCAGTACTCCCGACGGGATTCGAACCCATGACCTACGGCTTAGAAGGCCGTTGCTCTATCCAGCTGAGCTACGGGAGCATAAACGCTGGCAAAAATACAAAAATACATGAATATTAAATCTCCTC
>SDBS01000973.1_pt1 | contig 28868 bp, 27 predicted proteins | sample 2277091 | NCBI WGS metagenome assembly SDBS01 (sample SAMN10404972, study PRJNA504765) | marine sediment metagenome | isolation source: marine sediment core GS10_PC15, 163 cmbsf | place: Arctic Ocean: Southern Knipovich Ridge | collected 2010
GAGATAGGCGTGGCATCCGGGAGAAAGTGTCCCGAGGTCTGGAGGTGCAGTGAATAATGTAAAGGGCCAAATGCACAGCACGAAATGCAAAATGAAGCTCACCCGATTCGGAGATATTAAACTACAACAGCAAGCGCATTCCCCATGCCGATCTGTCGGGGCTGCGGGGAGCTTCAAACTCGTTTGAAGAAGGACAAGCACTTGATTCGATCAGAGAATCTTCGAGCAAGTTTGCTTGGTTGCATGGTCGCCGAGGATATCTGGCCATTGCGGACATATGTCTATCATGGGAGAACAGACAACGGGAAACGGTGAACTTTTGGCCTTTTTGCCTAGCTATGGTCCAAAGTCAAGGGCTGACCCCATCTCCACATAAAACCGTTAGTTCAATTATGCCTGCCCTGTTAAACCTTTTTGTTTAACTGGGGTCCAAAGTCAACGGGCTGTTGCCCAAATAAGTATTGAACGATCATTGTTGTTTTGCTAGGAAATGGTAAACACTTTGAAATCGGAGTTGCAAAACAATGATGGGTCACGAAAAACAAAACCAGGGCCAGTTATTTTACACCCGCTTCAATCTGGAAAGGCGGGTACGCAAAGATCATATGCTCCGTCGGATCGCGCGGCATATTAACTTTGACTTCATCTATGGCGAGGTCAAAGAGACATACGGACAAAGAGGTAACGTCTCTATACCGCCTCCGGTTATTCTCAAGATGATGCTGTTGTTGATCCTCTATAACGTCCGTTCCGAACGGGAGCTTATGGAAACGATCCCGGAGCGACTCGATTGGTTATGGTTCCTTGGTTATGATCTTGACGACGAAATTCCCAATCATAGCGTGCTATCGAAAGCCAGGGCCCGCTGGGGCGTTAAGGCCTTCCAGAAGTTTTTTGAGCGAATCGTTTGGCAGTGTGTTGAAGCTAGCTTGGTTGACGGCCGCAAGCTGTTTATGGACGGCAGTCTGATCGATGCCAATGCCTCCAACAACTCCGTTGTTAAACAGCGAGATATGAGACCCTATCTGATACAGAGTTATCGCACCCTGGAGTCTCGCTTAGAGGACCAGGACGCTAAATGGGATAATGATGATAGTACACCCAAGAGCGGCCGCGCCAATCGCAAGCACACCTCCACGACCGATCCTGACGCCTCGGTGATGCGTATGGGCAAAGGCAAATCCAAGCTGCGCTATCAGATCCACCGGGGGGTGGATGAAAAAACCGAAATCATCACCGCCACGGAAGTAACCGCAGGCGAGGTCAATGAAGCACACCGCATGACCGCTTTAGTCAATCAGCACCAGGAGAATACTGGGGAAAAGGTTGAAACCGTCGTGGCCGACAGCAAGTACGGCACGATTGACAACTATCTATCGTGTCACGAATTGGGAATCGCCTCCCATTTTGAGTCCTTTGACAAAAGTCATCGCAACAGCGGTCGGCGCAAGGGCATTTTTTCTGCCTCCGAGTTTACCTACAACGCCGCCGAAGATCTGTTCATCTGTCCGCCCGGTGAACTTCTTACGCGCAGGTCCTATTACAAGAAGCGCAATCACTATGAATACAGTGCCGGTCCCAAAGTATGCGCAGGATGTCGTCTCAGGAACCAATGTACACGGGCTAAAACGGGCCGGACCCTCAAGCGGCATGCTCGACAGGATGATATAGATCGAATGTTGGCCTGTTCGGAAAACCGCATGGCAAAGCGTGATATCAAAAAACGCCAGCATCTGATGGAGCGCTCTTTTGCACACAGCACCCGTTATGGTTTTAAGCGTGCCCGTTGGCGAAGGCTCTGGCGGGTCCAGATACAGGAGTATTTGACCGCAGCCATTCAAAACATAAAGATTCTAATCCGTTCTTTCAAAGATCAATCAAAAGCCGTTGCTATGAGGGCTATCCAAAACCCTTATGGGAGGAAGCCTTTACCGCTCCTTCCTACGCGGCCACATAGCTTTCATCTCAAAATCATGTTGTCTTGCCAACAACTGACTCTTCAATGGATCGAAAGCACTGTTCGATACACATAAGGAATCATCTCAGATGCCTTTGGGCAACAGCCCGTCAAGGGCTGACCCCTATTCTCAAAGTTGATAGAAGTACTCGCATAATTCAAGGAGAAAATCTTGCGAAGCCTTTTTGGAATAGCTAGAAGCTTTTGGCTATCCTTACCAAATTGGATCACTTGTCTTGCGCTTATGACGCGGTTAAAGTATATACTTCACAATTTTATGTTTCGTTTCTCGCATCACGATGATTTTTACAATGAATTGTACTACGAATTTGTCGACGAAAAGGCAAAGGGGAGTGCTAAGAGCATTGCCTGCAGCATTATCAAACATTTCAACCCGTCAAGTGTTATTGATGTGGGATGTGGTACTGGGGTTTTAATCGAGATTCTGCGATCTAAAAACATTAAGGCCGTCGGTCTTGAATATTCAGAATCGGCACTCAAGATATGTCACAAACGTGACCTTCCTGTTCAAAAATTTGACATAGAAAATGATAAGTTAACTGACCCTGAATCCTTCGATCTTGTCGTGAGTACAGAGGTCGCAGAGCATTTACCCGAATATTGCGCAGACAGATATGTCAATATTTTGTGCGAATTATCCAACATTGTAGTTTTCACTGCTGCCACCCCAGGACAAGGTGGTTTAGATCATGTAAATGAACAACCACATGAGTATTGGATTGCGAAGTTCACCGATAGAGGATTTCAATTCGAAGAGTCTGTATCACTAGAGTGGCGCGATGAATGGTTAAGAGCGGCAAGCGCACCATGGTATTACAACAATCTCATGATCTTCACAAGATGTAAGCACTAGTATCATTTTTCCATCTTTATTATTTCCATCTTCTCTTGTTCATTTGGCTGCCAAGAGTTTGTACAATATCTAAGAATGCTCGATGCAACTTATTCAAGAGATATTACAATCTGCATTATCCTAGACAATCATCCAGCCCATACTTTCAAAGAGACAAGGAAATATTTGGCTACTCTTCCCAATAGGTTTGATTTTGTCTTTACTCCTAAGCATGGCTCGTGGTTGAATATAGTTGAAAGTCTTTTTCCCAAGATGACAAGAACATTTCTTCGTGGCATCCGCGTGATTTCGAAGAACGAGTTGAACCAAAGAATCCTAAAATGGATAGATGAGTTAAACTAATCCCCAGTTGTTTTTCGATGGAAATGTGGCTTAGATAGGATTTCATGACAAAAAAAGGGGTCAATCCGAATTTCCCAAAAGGTTTTAGCACCAGAAATTACTAATTAGAGACTGTTCAATGTTTTTTAATACTATAATATCAGATAGTTATCGCGGGCAATTTAAGGGGTTATCCCCACTTTTCCTTAATTTCATGGGTTAAAAGGCTAAAGACATACAAAGTTATCCCCACTTTTCCGAAAAAGTTATCCCCACTTTTTGTGGGTAAATCACCACCGCTCTTTGACAAGTAGTTTTTGGGTAATTTTAAGTAGATTCAAAAGGTTTTCTTTGATTTCTCCCCCTTGATCGGGCAGCATGAAATATTGAACAGCTCCTTTGTTTTTATTGAACAGCTTATGAGGTGCGGCCATGGGAGAAATCCAGATACCTTTTCCAACTATCTCCAGTGCCGGATCGGATCTCAGCGATCCCGAAAATGATCTGGTCAACTACTTTCTCAACATCGACACCGAGCCCATCGCGGCTGTGATTGCAGGTACCTTTGGCAACCGGGGCCCAAAGGGATATGGCGTCTCGCTTTTTCTGTCTCGCATTCTAAAGGTCAAACAGGTCTTTATCTCAGACCGCATCCTGGCTCGCCGACTCAAAGAGGTAGCTACTTACCGTAGGCTTTGTGGTTTTTCCGATGGCAAGGTGCCAGCTCATAACACCTATTGCACTCTGAGAAAAAAGCTCGGTGTTCAAGGATATGCCCAGATACATGCAGGCTTTGTTCGCTTTGCCCATGCGCTTAATTTGCTTGATCCAGAGCTGCCAATGCTTCCCAAGAATCGACGCAAAGGACTTATTGTCATTGCTGATTCAACAACCATTCGAGCGTATTGTTCCACTAGTGGCAAGAAGCAGCCAGATGGCAGTTGGCTCTTTACTGATGCCTCGGTCAGTTTCGGCCGCCCCCATCACCGGGACAAATTCCCGGTTGGCCATAAAGCGCATTCGCTCGTTGCTGTCACAGGAGTACCGCTGGCAAGCACGATTAGCTCAAGGAATGCAACAGACCAGGACTACTTGTTTCCCCTTTTGGATCAATTTGACAAACGATTCACCGACATTAAAATTGCTTACATTGTGCTGGATCGGGGATATGACTCAGAGCCTATCCACAAGAAACTCTACGAAGACTATGACATCATCCCCATCATCATTCGCAAAAAGACAGCTTATCCCAAAGGGTTTAGTGCAGATGGCACTCCACTTTGTATCTGGGGCCTGCCAATGAGCAAAATGGTACTGGACTATGATCGCAAACGTACAAAATATGCGTGTCGAAAACTTTGTCAAAGAGCAAAACAGAAAACCTTTGACTGCCCATACCTGGAAAGCTCATTTTCTAATGGGCAAATTCGCTACACCAAATTCAAAGATAGCTATCGAAAATACGGGCCTGCCACCCCAGGATCACTCATTTACAAAAAACTCAAGCCGATGCGAACGGCTATCGAACGAAACTATGGGCTGCTCAAGGAAAATCGCTATCGCATGGAACACACGAATACTTACATGGGCCTGGATAATGTGCTCATGCATATCGTCGAACATGATATTTCTTTGACCCTTGATATCGTCTTCATGTTCAAGCGATATGGCAAAATCAGCCCCCTGCTGAAACTGAATTATTGAACAGTCTCAATTACTGTTAATATGGAATGGAGATCGGTTTTGGGATGGAATCAAAATGGCGAAAAATGACAAGGTCACTGCTGCGTTACAAAAGAGTAAGAGGAATTGTGGTCTCCTTGACTGGCGCTGAAGAAAGTGTAATGTGGTCTCGAGTGGTCATGAACCGGGAGGCTCACAAAATAGTTCAAGCTTTGCAGCCTAGTAGATTGAAAGTATTGGAAATTTCAGGTGGATACTGGGGTAGATTTAACTTTTTTAAAGAATATAAAATAGTTAAATATCCTGCATATGATGTCTGCGAGGCCCCCCTTCCAGAATTATTCGATTTAATTATCGCAGAGCAAGTATTCGAACACCTGCTTTGGCCCTACCGTGCTGGCAAGAATGTATATCGAATGCTTAAACCGGGCGGGCACTTCCTTATCACAACGCCATTTTTCCTTCGTATTCACAACCATCCTGTTGACTGTACCCGGTGGACAGAGACAGGGCTGAAGTATTTTCTTGCTGAGTGTGGGTTTCCTTTAGAAAAGATCCAGACAGCGTCATGGGGAAATCGCGCTTGCGTTAAGGCGAATTTTAAGAAATGGGCTGGCTACTATCGCAGGCTGCACTCTTTACACAATGAGCCTGATTTCCCGGTGACCGTCTGGGCTCTGGCGCAAAAATGAATACTATTCTCGACTGGCGTCCTAAGAGACCTTTGCATAATCCCTTCTCACTTATTTACACGAGCCTTTTGACCCATCTGCGGACTTGCTCACTAAATCCTGAAAACTTGGCCCAAGGGCCTCAAATCCCGCTGATGGCGGGAAATGGGTACCCCAAAAGATCCATAAGGGGCGTTCAAAGGAGTTCTGCAAAGCTCTCGATAAGTTGCCAATCGGGGTGAGGCGAACTGGGCTGTTGCGGTCAGTTTTGGGCCTATTATAGTTGAGATCTGCGGGAGACCGGCTGAGTTCAATGGATGTAGGCAGGGTGTTGGGCATATGAAGAATTTCTCGGCCTTGGTTGGGGTGGGGCCTGGGGATTTGGAAATCGAGCGAACAGCTGATTTCCTCGACAGCCTCTTTTTTCACGAGCCATCAGTACCTACGGTGGTGCTCGTTGACGATGCTGGGTATGACCGTGGATTGACTGATCGCTTTCGCGCCCCTGAAGGCTGTTCGATCATCAGTGTCGGGAATCCCAGGGATCGAACGGGCTGGGGATGGTGTGGCGGAGTATGCACTTCCGTCATGCTCGGTCTGAAGTGGTGCCAGCAGAATACAGACAGTGGTTTTGTGCTGAAGGTCGATACGGACACCCTGGTCATCGCACCGTTCGCCGACTCGATCACAAGGAGCTTTGAAGTTTTGCCAAAAGCGGGACTACTCGGTTCGTATGACCGGCATCCGGATGGTGGGGCACGTGATTTTGGTCCGCTCGGGAAGTCTGTGCGGAAAATGAGTTACTACCTGAGCTTATGGCGATACCCAGCCGTTAAGTGGCATTTGGTTCAACAGACGGTCTGGGGTCGTGGGGCGGTCCGCCGCAGACACATTCGGACTGCCCAGAGGTTGGGTTACGTTTACGGAGAACATTGCCAGGGTGGGGGGTATGCAATGTCGCGGGAACTGGTTAACCGAATGGCGAAACACGGATATTTGGATGACCCGTTTTTGTGGCAGAACGTGGTCATCGGCGAGGACGGAATGCTTGGTTTGTACACGCGTGCCGTGGGCCTGAAATTGTACAGTTTGACAAAGGATGGGGAGCCGTTTGGCATTCAGTATAAAGGCCTGGCCGATACACCGCAGGGACTCCTGGACAGGGGATATGCCATCATTCACAGCGTCAAGGGGGATCCGAGATTCACAGAAGATGAAATCCGCGCCTTCTTTCGCGACCATCGCAAGAATGCGGTGAAGGCACCATGAGGGCCTGGGGGTAGGGTTCATTACGTTGGATCCCCGCGGCACCCATAGCGGAATCTTGTTCGGATTGGTGTGAGAGGAAAGCGGATGGTATAAGCAAGGAGGCGGCCCTTCATATTGGATATATTACAAATGAAGCTATAATCTTATGTCCCGAAGGCGTCACCTAGACAAGACGGTCATCCAGTATGTCCTCATCGAAGAGACATCAAGGCATCACCCTTTTGATTGTTTGGGCGGTGATTAGGTGTGAGAAACAATTCAGGATAGTCAGCAACGTCCCGAAGGTTCTGAATAGAGATTTTCCGCGGGAGCGGGATGGCAGGTTGACCAGATTTCCCGTCCTTGCCCCGTTAAATGCGGAGCCTATTTAACCGGGGTCAGGAAATCTGGTCAAGAACTCTGCGTCCTGGGCCCCGTGAGAGACACAAGGAGACCGGTGACCGATCACAATGGTCTAAGTTAACTCGTGAATCAAACCACACCCCCCATAACCATCGTTGAGCCATCGCACGGCTGGATAAGCCTGAAGCTCTGGGATTTGTGGGAGTACCGGGAACTTCTTTACTTTCTTACCTGGCGGGATATCAAGGTACGGTACAAGCAAACAGCTTTAGGGGCTACGTGGGCTGTTATCCAGCCCTTTTTCACCATGGTGGTCTTTAGCCTTTTCTTTGGCAGACTGGCTAAAATGCCCTCCGATGGCATTCCGTATCCTATTTTTGCTTATGCAGCCCTTGTACCCTGGACGTTTTTTGCTCAAGGGCTGACCCAGTCATCAAACAGCCTGGTGGGGAGTTCCAATCTCATAACAAAGGTATATTTTCCTCGATTAGTCATACCCATCTCCAGTGTCCTTTCCGGTATCGTGGACTTTGTCATCGCCTTTACCGTGCTGATCGGGATGATGTTCTATTACGGCCTGTACCCCACCGCGGCCATCGTGTTTCTGCCGGGCTTGCTTTTACTTGCACTCACTACGGCCTTAGGTGTCGGGCTATGGCTCTCAGCCCTGAATGTCAAATACCGGGATGTGCGGTACACTGTTGGTTTCTTAACCCAGTTCTGGCTGTTTGCAACCCCTATTGCTTATCCGAGCAGTTTGCTGTCTGAACCCTGGCGCACAATCTATGGCATAAACCCCATGGTAGGGGTAGTAGAGGGCTTCCGCTGGGCATTGCTGGGCACAAAAACTGCCCCAGGACCGGTTGTGGCCGTTTCTGCACTTGTAGCTGTAGCCATTCTCATTGGCGGGGCTTTCTATTTCCGGAGGATGGAGAGGACATTTGCGGATATTGTGTAGCGCCGAAGGCGTCGTGCTTTGTGAACGGTGCGTCGTTCCTGGTGCTTGGTTGTACAGCCAGCTTGGGCTAAGGGACGGAGTGGGGCCATCGAGTCACCAAACCCGAAGCATTAAGAACGAAGAATAAAGCACTGCAAAGGAGGTACATGAGACCAATGAAAATCACACGATTCGAAGATATTGAATCTTGGCAGCTGGGCAGAAAATTAACAAATCTTGTGTATGATGCGGTAAAAGGCCAAAGGTTTTCTAAAGACTATGGCCTTAAAGACCAGGTTTGCAGGGCGTCAGTCTCGATTATGGCGAATGTCGCAGAAGGATTTGACTCCGGTTCAAAGGCCGAGTTTGCCCGATTTCTATCCTATGCTCAAAGATCCTGCTCCGAACTTCAGTCAGAGTTCTACGTTGCTCTTGACCAGGGGTACGTCACCCAGGTCGAGTTTGATGAAATCTATTCCATGGCCAGCAAAGCAAGGTCCAAAATTGGCGGTTTCATAAAATACCTTAAACGAGGAAGTAAGCACAAAACACCAGGCTCCAAGTAGTAGGTACCAGTAACAAAGGACGCGGGATCGGGCACCAAGGACTAACAACGAAGAAGCATTAACAAAGAACTAAGCACGAGGCACTCAGCACGGTTTGATTATGAATGACATTGCCATCAAAGTCGAAAACCTCTCCAAACTATACAAAATTGGTGTTCGTCAGCAGGGCTACAAGACCTTGCGCGAATCCATCATGGGTGCTCTTGGTGCTCCGTTTCAGCGACTCAAAAAAAATCCTCAGTCCACTCTCAGCCATGAGCCTTCAGCCATGAGCCTTGAGCCGTCGAATGACACTATCTGGGCTTTAAAGGATATTTCGTTTGAAGTCAAACGCGGCGAAGTGGTGGGTATTATCGGCCGCAATGGCGCGGGCAAGACAACGCTGCTCAAGATTCTGTCTCGCATCACGGAGCCCACCGAGGGCAGGGTAGAGATATATGGCCGAGTAGGTTCGCTACTTGAGGTAGGAACAGGATTTCATCCCGAATTGACAGGGCGTGAGAATGTCTATTTGAACGGCGCTATTTTAGGCATGGGAAAGGCAGAAATTGAGAGGAAGTTTGATGAGATCGTAGCCTTTGCTGAAATAGAGAAATTCATGGACACTCCGGTGAAACGTTACTCCAGCGGCATGTCTGTACGCTTGGCCTTTGCCGTGGCTGCACATCTTGAACCCGAGATACTGCTGGTGGATGAGGTATTGGCCGTGGGGGACATAGCTTTTCAACGGAAGTGCGTCGGAAAGATGGAAGATGTATCTATGGGTGGACGGACGGTGCTATTTGTCAGCCATAATTTGGCGATGGTTGAAAACCTTTGTTCTCGTTTAATACTCTTGGAAGATGGCATGAAAAAGCTTGATGGAGCGACAGAAACCGTGATTTCGGCGTACCTTGAAGGACTCAGGGCTTTCAGTTCCACGGGCCTGAGAGATCGGATAGATCGCCGAGGGACGGGTGAAATCCGCTTGACTGATGCAAAGGTACTGGATGGGCAAGGCAGTCCAGTGTCTGAAGTGGCTAGCGGACGAAACTGCTTACTCTCCATCACCTACCAGATACCTGATGGACATCGCCTTTCTGGTGTGACGTTCGGCATGGCATTCTATAGTCGAGGTGGACACTTGTTCACCGTGAGTAACGAGTTAACTGGGCAGGTTTTCGACAACTTACCCCAGAGCGGTGAAGTCCTCTGTCGAATTCCAAGATTGCCTTTAGCCCCCGGTAAGTACCAATTCAATATAATATGCCGTGTACGAGGAGCTGTCGCTGACTGGATCACCGACGCAGGAAACTTAGAAGTCTGTGAGGGAGACTTCTTTGAAACTGGGCAGCTCCCTCCAATTACTCACCAGGGAGCACTGGTTCATCATAGTTGGAGTATCACAGCGTTGGAGCCATGCAGTCAATCTCTGGAGGCAGATGATGAGTCAAAACCCTAACGGAGTTACCGGTAAGAAGACTATCCCTTCTCTAAGAAAGGTAACATGAAACAAGTGGTAAAGGAACTGCTTTCTCTTCTACAAATCGCGGTATATCGACTGAAATGTCTTCCTAACGCTCAAAAGAGAACCGATGCTCAACGGTTCATCATTCATTCTCCTATTCATCACAATACTCAGGAAAGGATGAACGAATTGTATTCCGATGCTGAGATGGTGAATGCTTATCTATCACCAAATCGCCTCAAGTTTTATGAGCAGGTAGTCAAACTGTTACTCGAAAGAGGCATATGTTACAATGGTAAGCGAATCGCCGATGTTGGATGTGGGACGGGACATTTGCTCCGTTATATTCACGACAACTTCAATCCATCGTCACTCACTGGCTTCGAATACTCCGAAGCAGCATTGAGGGTTGCCAGAACTGTATTGCCAGACGCAGAGTTTCACTATCTTGATATCTATGAGGGAACAAATCTAAAGTTCGATATAGTTTTTTGTGTAGAGACTCTCGAACATCTCTTGTTTCCCAGCAAAGCGCTGAAGAACTTGATTGATATGATAAGCAAATCGGGTGTTGCATTATTAACGGTTCCTGACGGGCGCATTGACACATTTGAAGGTCATATCAACTTCTGGAGTCCCGAAAGTTGGGAGGTTTTTGTAAGAGACATGTGTAATGGTTTTGAGGTAGAAACTGGCTCTCTAAGGGGTAATGGGCCTAACTCGAAGATTAACTTTGCGATTGCTAGGGAGACTGGAGCTACGCGATGAGTCCTATTTCTCAAAATGACAAAGTGTCCATAGGTGTCGCTGGGGCGGGCTATTGGGGACCCAATCTCATACGGAATGTGGCTGGCAATCCCGAAGCCGAATTAGCAGCCATCTGCGATGTTGACACCACAGCGCTTGAACGCGAAGCTGGCAAATACCCGGGTGTGGCTCAGTTCAGATCGCTCGATGAAATGCTTTCCCAACCGACAATAGACGCAGTGATGATTGCAACCCCATCCGGGCTGCATTTTGAGAATGCCCTGGCGGCTCTCCACGCGGGCAAACATGTGTTTGTGGAAAAGCCCATGGCTAGTTCAGTTGAGCAAGCCGTTGAGCTTGTCAAAGCGGCGCAAGATACCGGGTGCGTCCTGATGGTTGGACATACGTTTCTTTATAACAACATCGTGCGCGAAATAGAGAGGCGCATTGAGGAAGGAGAACTAGGCAAGATTCACTATGCCTACAGTCAACGTCTAAACCTGGGACAGTTTCGACGCGATTCCGACGTGTTGTGGACTCTGGTGCCTCATGATGTGTCAATATTGAACTACTGGTTAAAGCTCCGGCCTCATCGGGTCAGTGCACACGGCCGTTCGCACCTGTGGGTGGAAGAGGGGATTGTTGATGTGTGTTTCTGCTTACTAGAGTATCCGAACGGTTGCAGCGCGCACTTGCACCTTTCTTGGATGGACCCACAAAAGGTGCGCCAAATGGTACTAGTTGGTGAGGATAAAATGCTGATCTATGATGACATGGACCCCACAAAGCATATTCAGATCTTTGACAAAGGGATAGAAAGGAAGCCTATGGAATATGTACGAGATTATGCTGACTTTAAGACGCGGCTACGGGCTGGCGATCTGCTCATACCCAACGTTCGTCTTGTGGAACCGTTGTTGGTCGAGACTGGTCATTTTATTGATTGCATCAGAGACGGGAAGCCTCCCATCACTGATGCACTGCACGGGTTGGAAGTCACGTGCATTTTGGAGGCGTTGACAAGTTCGATGAATAAAGGTGGCGAGCCAGTCAAGGTTGAATATCCAAAACTAATTTGTAGGTGAAATCGTAGTGACTGGAAAGGAGCGAACTTCTGAACAAGATCCCACTCGTTGACCTTAATGCCCAGTATAGGGCATACAAGGATGAGTTCGACGCCGCGTTGCAGCGGTGCGTGGCGTCCAGCAGCTTTGTTGGTGGCCCTGATCACGAAGCATTTGCGCAGGAATTTGCTGAATTTTGTGGAGACGGACATGTAGTGCTGTGCGGCAATGGCACCGATGCGTTGTACTTGACGTTGACAGAACTGCTTGGGCCGGGCGATGGCCATGGTGAAGTGATTACTGTCTCCTATACATTCATCGCCTCGGCCGAGGCAATTAGTCTGGCGGGCTATCGACCTGTCTTTGTAGATGTTAGTCCAGGAACTTGTCTAATGGATGTTTTTGTGATTGAAGAAGCGATCACGTCGAGGACAAAGGCCATTCTTCCGGTACACCTGTATGGTCAGATGGTGCCGATGGATCGTGTTATGGAGGTTGCTCAGCGTTATGACCTACCGGTGATTGAGGACGCAGCCCAGGCCCACGGCGCAACCTGGAAGGGAAAGGGACCGGGGCAGTGGGGAGATGCTGCTTGTTTCAGTTTTTATCCAGGCAAGAATCTGGGTGCCTGGGGTGACGGCGGCGCTGTATTTACTCGGAATAACAAGCTGCTAGAACACATCCAAATGCGGGCCAATCACGGCCGTAAGGCCAAACATGAGCATGAGTTCATTGGAGTCAACTCTCGCCTAGATGGGTTGCAAGCAGCTATTTTGCGAGTGAAGTTGCGTTACCTGACGGAGTGGAACAGGAAGCGGCGGGAGGTGGCCGCCTGGTACGATGAGCTTCTGCGTGGACTGGAGGGCGTGGAGCTGCCAGCCGTTGCGGATGGGGCTGAACACGTTTTTCATCTCTACGTGATTCAGTTGAATAATCGGGACCGTGTGTTAAGCCAACTGCGTGAACACGGGGTAGGGGCTGGAATTCACTATCCGATGCCCGTACACGAGCAACCAGCGTATGCTCACCTTGGTATTGCGCCAGAGGCACTGCCCGTCACTCATGCCCTTGCTCGTCGTGTACTCTCGTTGCCAGTATATCCAGAAATGACCCTGGAGCAAGTTGAGACTGTTGTGGCTTTGCTGCGTGAGCATGTGCCAACAGGTCGCCAGGTATGAACCCTGTCAATGTTCTCATCACCTCAGCTGGTGGCGCCTCTGCGATCAATGTCATGCGGGCGTTGCAGTCCCAGAACGAGATTCCCGTGCGCCTTGTGGCGGTAGATATAAATGCCACTGCTGCTGGGCTCTTTCTGGCCGACGCGGGATACACGGTCCCGCGAGCCAATGATGCAACCTTTGTTCCCACACTGCTGAATCTATGTGAGCGGGAAGCTATAAGTATAGTTATGCCCATCCTTTCGGTCGAGATGCCTGTCTTTGCCACGCATGCGGACGAATTCAGGCAGCATGGGATCGAGATGGTGATCTCTAGTCCTGAAACAATCAAAACGTGCAATGACAAGCGGTTGACCTATCGTCTTTTCGCGGACAATGGGTTTCCTACGCCCAAAACTTGGGTGCCCGATGACCTGTCGGACAAGGATAGGTTGCCATATCCGCTGATTGTCAAGCCGCGTGTGGGCAGTGGCAGTCGTCATACATACCGCCTTAACACGCCAGAACAGTTGTCGGCTATCCTCCCTTTGGTGCCCGATCCCATTGTGCAGGAGTTCACAGAGGGACCGGAGTATACCGTTGATCTCTTGGCCGACTGGGAAAGCAATCTCCTGGCCGCAGTTCCGCGGGAGCGGGTTCGCACCTCTGGTGGAAAATCAATACTGGCTCGCACAGTTTCTGACCCAGAGATGCTTGATTGGGTACAAAGAATTGTCAAGCAAGTGCGACTGGTAGGCGCCGGAAATATCCAGTGTTTGAGAGGAGCAGATGGTCTGCACTTTACGGAGATCAACGCCCGCTTCGCTGCAGGAGGGCTACCTCTGGCAGTAGCAGCCGGGGCCAATACGCCCTTAATGTGGCTTAAGCTGGCGCTGAGACAACCTGTCAGTCCTGTCCACGACTACATAGAGGGCCTGGTGATGCTCCGCTATTTTACAGAGTTGTTTGTGCAGCAAGATGGGTCGGGGGAATATCGGGATGTTGGGAGGGTTGAATGAATATTGCTGGCAGTAAAATCCTTGTTACCGGTGGCGCGGGGTTTATAGGTTCACATATTGTAGAGAGCTTGGTGCAACAAGGAGCTACGGTCACCGTGTACGACAATCTTTCGTCGGGCCGATTAGAGAATCTAGCTGCTGTCGAAAGTGACATACGCTTTTTAGAAGGGGATATCCTAGACTACGACCAGTTGGAACTAGCCTGTCAAGGTGTGGACGCAGTTTCTCACCAAGCAGCCCAACTTGAGATTTTCAAGGGTATAAACGCTCCAGAGGACGATCTACGCATTAACACAATTGGTACGCTAAACGTGATGCGTGCTTGCGTAGCCATGGGTGTGGGTAAGCTTGTTAACGCTTCATCCGCTTGTGTGTATGGACAACCTCGAACACCTATGCAGGCTGAGACTCACCCGCACGAGCCCAATTGGGAATATGGCGTCAGCAAGCTGGCAGCGGAGAAGTATTGCCAGGTTTACCAAGCCAACTATGGCGTTCCTGTTGTATCTTTGCGTTACGCTATCACCTATGGTCCCAAGGAGTGGTATCGACGAGTATTGACCATTTTCATAAAGCGAGTATTGAACGATCTACCTCCAGTTGTCTTTGGAGATGGTGGTGCCGTGCGTGACTTTGTGTTTGTGGACGACGTGGTGCGACTGCATAACATGGCTTTGGAAGACGACAGGGCCAATGCCCAGGTATACAACGGTGGGACGGGTATTGGGACTTCAATTAGGGAGCTGGCCGAGTTGGTTATCAAGGTGTCTGAAAAAGATATGGAGCCTGTGTGTGAAAATGTAGCCCAAGGCAACTTCTCAAAGGTGATTCTGGACAAGCGTCGCAATACAGCCGAATTGGGCAGTATGGTACTCGATATTACCAAGGCTCGACGAGAATTGGGCTGGGAGCCGAGAGTGGGCATTCGAGAGGGTATCCGCCGTGAAATGGAGTGGGCTGTGAACCATTTGGACAGGTGGGAACGGGTTTACTCCACCCAATGGTGACATAGGGCATTTCCAATGGGCGGGAGATTGAAGCCAGAGATGGCGCAAATCGTTGATCATAGGTGGTTTGAATGTGACGGTGTAATGGTGCGCTATGAGAGATGATGAAACCCAAAGAGAATTACGGTCGTTCCTTGAAAAGTCTGCTTGCGGCTATGACAGCCGAATCATTTCGGGATGGGAAAAGCTATACAAGTTAAAAAGGGCTCGTCTGTACGAGGAGCTGAGCAGGGATTTTGTGGGAACTGCCGTCCTTGAATTGGGATGCGCAGACGGGGAAATGACCCAGTACCTTGTACATGACTTCGAACGTGTGGTGGTCGTTGATGGGGCTCGGCAGTTTCTGGATCAGGTTGCCGTTCGGCTCGGGGAGAATGCCCATGTTACGTACGAATGTGCTTTGTTCGAAGAATTTACTCCTTCCGAGAAATACCATTCGATACTCATGGTGCATATTCTTGAACACTTGGAGGATCCGGTGGCGTTGCTTCGGCGCTGTCGTGAATGGCTCTCCCCGGGTGGCAGGGTTTTCGTTGCCGTGCCAAATGCGCTTTCAATACATCGCCGTGTTGGTGTTCATCTGGGCATGCTTCCACGTGTTGACGCACTGAATGAGCAGGACGTTATTTTGGGCCACAGACGCGTTTACAAACCCGACGAACTCCACGTGCACATGCAGCGCGCGGGTTACCGGGTAATTCGCTTTGGCGGGGTTATGCTGAAACCGCTTGCCAACCGCGATATCGAGCGCCACTGGTCACCAGAATTGATAGGGGCCTTTTTTGCGGTAGGGGAGGAACTTCCCGAGTTGTGTTCCGAGATATACGTCGTTGCGGGGCCTGCGGAATGACAGTCTTCTTTGACCTTGATGGTCCAATCCTTGACGTGTCCCGCAAATATTGGAAGGTTCACAAGGATGTGCTAGTTGAACTAGGTAAGTCTTACCTGGCAAAAGACGAATACTGGCATCTCAAGCGGACGCGGACACCTGTACCAGATATCCTATCTGGCCTAGGAGCACAAGACATTGCAGATGAGTACATGCGGATGCGTATTGCTCGAATCGAAACGCGCCAGTACGTGAAATATGACCGGGTGTGGGCTGGCGTGAGAGAAGCGTTAGTGGCCCTAGGCCGTGACCATCGCTTAGTGCTGGTGACACTGCGCCGCTCAGCCGAAGCGTTGAACGGACAATTGGAGCACTTGAATTTGACACCGTTGTTTGACCGGGTGCTCTCATCGGGGGAGCAGCGCACACCGCGCTGGGGAATCAAAGTGGACTTGATTCGCTCTGAGGGCTATCAAGCCGGTATGCCAGGTATAATAGTAGGTGATACCGAAACGGATATTCTGGCCGGTAAGCAACTAGGGCTGCGGACGGTAGGCGTGCTTTGTGGTATTCGGACAAGGGAACACCTGGAGGCGGCCGGCGCAGATATTGTCCTCTCATCACTCGTTGAAGTCCTTCCTCTCCTGGGTATTTCAAAGGAGTGTTGATTGATGGGCTACCGATTTCAGAAATTCACAACCATTTATCCGGTATTTGTTCGACAGTTTCTATCCAGGAATCCAGGCTATAAAGAGCTTTCATATAAAGAGCTGTATCACAGATTTATCATTACGCGGTACGGTTTCTCCAATTTCTACTCAAGGCACATGAAGGCCTTGGGCAACGAAGCGCAGGACTTATTTGCTTCCTTTGAGCCTTTGCAGAAGGCATGGGCCAGAGAAAATGGCGTGCAATACGCAGACGATACTTGGCTACGGGATATCGTTCTTGCCCAGATGAAAGAATTTCAGCCGGATGTTTTGTATTTGGAGAATCTCAATTTGTTTGATTATGATTTTCGACAGCAATTACGGGAAGTCTGTAACCAAGCGACCTTTATGATTGGCGAAAACTCTGCACCCACCCAAGATTTCGCTGTCTTCAGGGATTTAGATCTGATCGTGACTGCCGCTCCCCATTTTGCGCAGCTACTCCGGCAAAATGGTGCCACCGTGGCATTTATGCCATTGGCTTTCGAAAGTACAATTCTGGACGAAGTGAATTCAACTGAGGAAAGAGATCTGGACTTCACGTTCGTTGGCAGTTTAGGCAACCGTAATGGGCATCATTCGCAGCGCTATGGTCTGGTTGAAAAACTTATGTCATCCACTCCACTGGAGGTGTGGGGCCAGGTGGACGAGCCGCCGCCTGGAAGACGCCGAGTTCTCGCAAAGGGTATTTATCTGGCAAACAGAATCCTGGGTGCTACGGGAATATCAAACGGACAGAGAGCCAAGCTGCCCCCGGTCCGCTGTGGAGCATCATGGCCGTCGGACCGAACATTGCCGTCGCTTAAGCAGCGTTATCCAGGTAGGGTTCGTGAACCGCTGTTTGCGTTGGATAATTATAAAATCCTGGCAAGATCAAAGCTTGTTTTCAATAGCCACATAGACTCCGCGGAGAGCTATGCTGGCAACATGCGTCTCTATGAGGCCACAGGTATGGGGAGCTGCTTGGTCACCGACTGGAAGATGAACCTCTCTATCCTTTTTGAACCCGAAATAGAAGTAGTTGCTTACCGCAGTGCCGAAGAGTGCATCGAGAAAGTCCATTACCTGCTGGAGCATGAAGACGAACGCAAGGCCATCGCCGCCGCCGGACAGAGGCGCACGTTACGGGATCATACGTGCGTTCAGCGGGTTAGGCAATTGCACAGCATCATCAGGCAGGCGTTGTGGCGGTAGAGCTGTATGGCGATGATGGGCACTTCTTGCGCGAGATTATTATGCATCCTGGTGATGCTATTGTCTTGATCCATGGCGTGTATGCTATCCGAGTTATTGAGGATATGCAGTGCATCAGCGTCAAGCAGGGACCATTTTTGGGAACCGAGAACGACAAGGTGTTTGTCGAGGTAGAGAAGTGATCCCGGTTTTTGAACCGATAATTGGTGAAGAAGAGATCAATGCTGTAGTGGCGGCGCTGCAACGCGGGGAGATTTCTGGAACCTTCGGCGAAACGATCCAACAGTTTGAGCAAAAGTTTGCCAAGTACTGTGGCCGCAAGCACTGCGTTGCAGTAAGTAGTGGGACTTCTGCCCTGCATCTGGCAGTTGCTGCTACGGGCATTACTCCGGGCGACGAGGTACTGCTCAGCGCAAGCACAAACATTGCCACAGCCCTGGCCGCCGTTCACAATGGTGCCATTCCCGTGCCTGTGGATGCAGAGGATGTCACTTGGAACCTCAATTTGGACCTGGTTGAATCGCTCATCACCTCCAAGACACGCGCCATAATCCCTGTGCATCTTTATGGCCACCCCGTCGATATGGATCGAGTAACCGAAATTGCCAAGCGGCACAACTTGGTGGTTATCGAAGATTGTGCCGAGTCTCACGGAGCCACCTGCCGGGACAAAATGACGGGTAGTTTTGGCGATATGGGCTGCTTTAGCTTTTACGCCAACAAAGTGATTACGACCGGCGAGGGGGTTATGGTAATAACGGACGACGAAACCCTGGCTGAACGACTCCGATTGTTGCGTAATCTGGCGTTCACCAAACGCCGTTTTTGGCATGAGGCTGCAGGGTATAATTTCCGGATGACTGGGTACCAGGCAGCTATGGGATTAGCTCAGTTGCACAAGATTGATCACATCATTTCTGAAAAACGACGCGTAGCGCATACGTATGCCGAGTGTCTGCAAGACATTCCAGGTTTGCAATTGCCGGTGGAAGCGGATTGGGCGTTAAACGTGTATTGGATGTATGCTTTGGCAGTTAAACCTGAACTTGGGATCACCAGAGATCAATTGGCGGAAGCTTTATGGGCTGACGGAATACAGACACGCACATTCTTCTGCCCAATGAATCAGCAACCGGTCTTACAATCGCTGCCGGGTTTTCGTGATGTGCCTTGTCCAGTTGCTGACCGGCTGTGGGAAACTGGTTTGTATTTGCCTTCTTCCTGGAATCTGTCTGAGCAAACCATTAGACAGATCACTGATAGTATTCGACGCGTCGCAAGATAACTATAATGGCTGTGCACTCGGGAGGAGCATGAAATTGAAACGAATTCCGGAATGTGTGCGACGGGTAACAAAAAGATTTGTGTTCACTGAGCCCGTTGCTTCTTCTTGCGCAAAACACTTGTCTCGATATTATGGTCACTTACAGTGGAAAGTGTGGCACAAGGCATCACCGGAATGGTTTGACCATAGAATTGACTTGTACAGATGGCCAGATCATTTGAATGCCCATTGGGTCGAGAGGGGTACATACTCAAAAGAGGTGATGTTTCCGGGTTGCAAAGCCTCAAATCTTGCCTGTGGGGACGGGTTTTATGCTCTGTACTTCTATGTGGCTACAGGAGTGGGGACCTTGCTCATCACTGATCGGAAACAAAACCTATGTGACATGTTTAAACCAGGCAATGAAGTTGTCGCCTACCGAAGCCCCGAGGACTGTGTTGAACTTATTCAGTATTATCTGCAACACGATGTCGAGCGGGAAGTCATAGCCCGTGCAGGGCAGCAACGCACTCTGCGGGAACACACTTATTATCACCGGATGCAAGAGCTGGTGGATATTCTCCGCAAGACAACGAGAAAAGTCAACAGTTCCAGTTGTTACCGCATTTTTACCCCAGCATAGAGCTACCAACTGCAGCGTGCTCGCGGTAAATTCAGGCTCCAAACGAAAAAGTCCTATTTGTGACTTATGGACGGCTTTTGCTGACGCTTTATGACTAAATTTCACGCAACGTGATATCCCAGCCATGATGCCGCTGTCATAAAGTGATCCTTTGATCTTTTGAGATGTGGATTATGTCATGAGAGTCCTACTTATCAATCCCCCGTCTCTGAGACTTGCTGGATTCCAGTGGCCTTGTTACCCTCTTGGGCTCGAGTACATAGCAGCTGTGCTGATCAAAGAGGGGCACATAGCAAAGATATACAATGCTGATGTTGGTACTGTGCATGGCCCAGCACATTCCGGGTACCCGGCCCTTGACAAAGCCAAGGTCTTATACAGGGAATATTCTGCCGCTTTAAAGGACCCTTCACATCACGTCTGGGAGGAAGTGGAAAAGGTTATTCGTGAACTTAGTCCTGGAGTTGTCGGCATCACGTGTAAGGTGTTTGATATGATGTCAGGGTTGATCGTAGCCCGCATCGCAAAGTCAGTCAATAGAGATATTGTGGTTGTACTAGGTGGACCTGCGGCCACTACTTGTAAGGACATGGTTCTAGAGGACCAAAATGTTGACTTTGCTGTGCGCGGAGAGGGTGAGATAACGATGCTCGAGTTACTGAAAGAACTTCAGAACTCCAAGCCTAACCCCTGCGCGGTAGATGGCCTATCCTTCAAAGGGCCAGCTGGCATCATCCACAACAAGAGACGCGCCCTCATTGAGAATATTAGTGCTCTACCCTATCCAGCACGAGATGCTCTTCTGTATACAGATATGCTTTCTGGGTGGATATTCGACTCGGTAATGGGTCATCTAATCACTTCACGTGGGTGTTCTTATAGTTGTACTTTCTGCGCCAATCATGCCGTGTGGGGATCAAAGAAGGTCAGGATGAGAACAGCGCAAGATGTTGTGGATGAAATCATCTACCTCAGGGATACGTACGGTATACAACGATTCGTGTTTTGGGATGACCAGTTCACTATAAACAGACAGCGGACCGTTGCCATCTGCAACCTACTATTAGAGAAAGAGGCCAATGTTCGTTGGCTTTGTCTCGTCAGAGCGGACACAATAGATGAACAGCTACTTAGGTTAATGAAGAAAGCGGGATGCTATGAGGTGCAGGTGGGAGTGGAATCGGGCAGTGACAGGATTTTGAAGAAAGTGAAGAAAGGCGTAACTGTTGAACAAATTAGGAACGCAGCTAAGATAATTAGGAAGACCGGATTAAGATGGCACGCCTTCCTGATGATTGGCTTTCCGGGTGAGACCAGAGAGGAGATGGACGCCACAATGCGTTTGATCTCTCAGTTGAAGCCAAACTGTGTTGAGCTAAGTGTATTCACTCCATACCCCGGAACGCCCCTGTACCAGGAACTGGACAAAACAGGGTTGCTAAGTGACAGGGATTGGCTGTGTGCCGACACCCTCAACGTGGATTGGTCTTACGTTACAACCATGCCCCGCGATGAGTTCCGTGAGTTGGCGTTGCAGTATCTAAAAGAATGTGATGAATACAATAACAAAATGAAGTCGGTTTCACGCTATAAGTACTATGCAAGGCATCCAATGTTGCTTGCCAGGAAGGTGCTGGTTAAGCTCAGAAACGTTACCTTCTGATACACTCTGTAACTAGATGAGGTTGGATTCCACCTGTGTGCTGAGGCCAGTGCAAACGTTAAACTGTTCCTATCGAAACAAAGATGAGATTTCTTCGCAACAAAAAGACTGCACATACGCCGGTGGTTGAAGCTATGTCACAATCCCTTACGGGTAGTCTGCAGCCACCATGAGGACAATTCGCCAGTGCTATTTTCTTGGCGAGATCGGTTGTTAGAGTATGAGGACGCTACCTTTGAAAAAGGTTGTAAGAATAAAGGTCGAGGCAAAAGAACCTGCAATTAGAGAGGCTACCGGTTATCCTCTAACGACTTCATTTGTTCTATCAAGATGCCTCGGCGGGTGGAGTCTCTGTCCGCGGTTACCTGATAAAAGCGAACGTGTATTCCCATGAAAGCCGGAGCGAGCCAAGGAACAAATCCATGAATTTTGGGTTCACAACAGCGGCAAGATTAAGATATGCCATAGAGGCATTTGCTCGAGAGCAGATCCGACGGCGACGAATGGCTTCCTATCTGAGGTCAGATCGTCGTCCTTGGTCGACGGGTTATCATGAATACAAGGCCAAATATCTGACTAACGTCTTAAATAATGATGACATATTATGCAGGTTCCGACAGGGGCGTCGGCTACCTAACCGATACGGATTTCGTTTAGATGCCAGAGTGGTCGAAATTCCGTGGGTTCTATCTCGCTTAGCCAATCAAACAGGCCATCTGTTGGATGCAGGCTCATCGCTTAATCACGAGCTTGTACTCACGTCGCCCGCCTTGGCTGATAAGAAAATAACAATAGTCACGTTGGCGCCTGAGGGGCAATGCCATTGGAGGCTGGGTATATCTTACATGTTTGGCGACCTACGCGACTTAGACTTCCGAGATGGTTGTTTCGATACAATAGTCTGCATCTCGACAATTGAGCATGTAGGAATGGACAACACAATGTACGCTTCGTATGCCGATGCGGCTAAAGCTTGGGATGTTAAAGATTTCTTGTCAGCTGTAAGGGAGCTGAAGCGAGTTCTCAAGGTAGGTGGCGTGATCTACTTCAGCTTTCCCTTTGGAGAATACGAGAATCATGGCTGGTTTCAGCAATTTGACTCACAGCTAATGGACACTCTTATCAAAGAGTTTGGCCCTATCCATTTCAACGAGACCATATTTCAGTATGATCCAAATGGCTGGAAATTGAGTGATCGCACTTCTTGCACTCACTGCCAGTTCTTTGATGTACATACGAGCAAGTACTTTGACCCCAACAGCACGATCGAGTATCTTCCGGATTATCCTGCTGGGGAGCGAGCCGTTGCCTGTCTGGAGTTATTCAAATAGGCAAGTGAAGCAAGCAAATTAGGAGCAACAAAATGGGTGTTGAATCAATTGAATATGATGGTATCAAATATGCCGAAGTCATCTGGGCTAATATGCGGGTGGAGCAGACGACTTTTTTTTCACCCCCCGAGTCCTCTTTCCAGTTTGGTTTATTGGGTCACAAAGCAGGTTTTGTCGAGCCGGCTCACTATCACACACCCATTACCCGCACGATCAAAGATTTGCAGCAGATGTTTGTGGTCCAGTATGGGGTTGTGGCAGTGCAACTGTACAGCGATGATGGACACCTCTTGCGCGAGATCATCATGAACCCTGGTGATGCTATTGTCTTGATACACGGGGCGCATGCTATCCGGGTTATTGAGGACATGCAGTGTATTAGCGTCAAACAAGGACCGTTCTTAGGATCCGAGAATGACAAGGTATTTGTGGAGGTTAAGAAGTGATCCCGGTTTTTGAACCCGTAATCGGACAAGAAGAGATCAATGCCGTAGTGGCTGCACTGCAACGTGGTGAAATTTCTGGAACATTCGGTGAATCAATCCCACAGTTCGAACAAGAGTTCGCCGCGTACTGTGGCTGCAAATACGGTGTGGCAGTGAACAGTGGGACGTCTGCCCTGCATCTGGCAGTTGCAGCGACTGGCATTGGCCGGGGAGACGAGGTGCTCGTCAGCGCAAGCACAAATATTGCTACAGCGCTGGCCGCCTTTCACAATGGTGCCATTCCCGTGCCTGTGGATGCAGAGGATGTCACTTGGAACCTCAATTTGGACCTGATTGAATCGCTCATCACCTCCAAGACACGCGCCATAATCCCTGTGCATCTTTATGGCCACCCCGTCGATATGGCTCGATTAACCGAAATTGCCAAGCGGCACAACTTGGTGGTTATCGAAGATTGTGCCGAGTCTCACGGAGCGACCTGCCGGGACAAAATGACGGGTAGTTTTGGCGATATGGGCTGCTTTAGCTTTTACGCCAATAAAGTGATTACGACCGGCGAGGGGGGTATGGTAATAACGGACGACGAAACCCTGGCTGAACGACTCCGATTGTTGCGTAATCTGGCATTCACCAAACCCCGTTTTCGGCATGAGGCTGCAGGGTATAATTTCCGGTTGACTGGGTACCAGGGAGCTATGGGATTGGCTCAGTTGCACAAGATTGATCACATCATTTCTGAAAAACGACGCGTAGCGCATACGTATGCCGAGTGTCTGCAAGACATTCCAGGTTTGCAATTGCCGGTGGAAGCGGATTGGGCGTTCAACGTGTATTGGATGTATGCTTTGGCAGTTAAACCTGAACTTGGGATCACCAGAGATCAATTGGCGGAAGCTTTGCGGAGTGACGGAATACAGACACGCACATTCTTCTGCCCAATGAATCAGCAACCGGTCTTACAATCGCTGCCGGGTTTTCGTAATGTGCCTTGTCCGGTGGCTGACAGGCTATGGGAGACTGGTCTGTATTTGCCCTCCTCATGGAATTTATCAGATGAGACTATCAACCAGATTGCGGAAAGGATTCGACGCGCCTATGAGCGGGCAAGGAAAGATAAAGGGTAGAGGGAGAGGAATGCGCAGTGAAGCCCAACATCTTTCCGTGCTGTTATGATCTCAAATAGCCAGAACCAGGATGGTGGGTTTTTTATTAAAGAAGGTTTACCGACAGGTATAGATATGGATGCTATATGAGCTCTTACGTTGGCCGGCACGCTGAACTTTACGACATCTTTTACGCGGATAAGCCATACGAAGAGGAAGCAGCGTTTGTGCATCAGTGCTTGCAGCGGTATGGCGTGGGGACGACGCGGCACATGCTTGAATTGGCATGCGGTACAGGTTCACATGCCTTGGTACTTGAGAAGTTTGGCTATAAAATTATCGCCACAGATTACTCGGAGGACATCTTGGCCCGTGCGGGGTACAAAGCGGATCAGGTGGGTTCTACTGTTGACTTTCGGCGGCAAGACATGCGTGCATTAGATGTTGCCGAGAGGCCCTTTGATGCCGTCATCTGCCTGTTTGATTCGATAGGATACGTTGAGACGAATGAAGCGATAATGCAGCTGTTCAGGGGAGTGCATCGCCACTTGCGTCCGGACGGCCTGTTCGTATTTGAATTCTGGCACGCCGCGGCAATGATTCACAGCTATGATCCTGTGCGCGTCCGATGCTGGTCGACACCTGAAGGAGAGCTCGTGCGTATTTCTAGTACCACATTAGACAATGTGAAACAAACGGCGTGCGTTACTTATAGCATTTATGAATTACGCAATGATGGAACATATTATGGGTTCAAAGAGTCACAGGTGAACCGATATTTTCTGGTTCAAGAAATGGCGGGTTGGCTGTCCTTTTGTGGTTTTACGCCACTCAAATGGTTTGCTGGCTTTTCTGATGACGAAAATATCAATGAAGATACGTGGCATGTTTTAGCGGTGGCACGCAGATAAGCTTAGCTATGTTTCGCATACCTATATCTGAACGGTATTTCTGAAAAGATGAAGATCGGAGCATATTTAAATTATACTGAACCTCGGTCAGGAGGAGGATACACAATTGAAGATGATATCCTTCGGGCTCTGATAGAGCTCGCTGCTGAAAGCAGACATTTTTTTGTGATTCTTAACTGGGAAGAGTATCCTCGATCTGTTGTTAGCTCTTCTAGAAAGTTTCAGTTTGTCAATCTGGCAAATCTTCGACGTGAACAGGTTAATAAACGGGTAAGTACCAGATTGGCACAGGTTTACAACAAGATTGCCTCAAGAATACCAGGAATACCTCTTTTATCTCGTGGTAGACTAAGCTGGATAGAGCAAGTTGTTCGTGAGTTAGGTTTGGATATTATATGGAATGTAACGCATCACGGCATATATCCAAGCAATATTCCCTTTATTGCCACTGTCTGGGATCTTCAACACCGCCTTCAGCCGTGGTTTCCGGAGGTGAGTGCTGAAGGTCGGTGGCACGGGCGTGAGCGCCGTCTTTGTCATCTAATACAGGCATCATGTATCATAGTCGGGACCGAAGCTGGCAAGTCAGAAGTCATCAATTTTTATAGAATACCCCCGGAACGAATTAAATTAATCCCTCATCCAACTCCAACATTTGCTTTGAATGCAAGCCAACATGATCAGAGAGAAGATAATGAACAGGTACTCGACAAATACAACATTCCATCTGGGTATCTATTTTATCCTGCTCAATTCTGGTCTCATAAGAATCATGTCAACCTGTTGTTGGCAGTTCGTCTGTTGCGAGATAGCTACGGTATTGTTTTCCCTGTTGTGTTTGTGGGTTCTGACCTGGGTAATCAACAACACGTTAGACGAGTTGTGAAGCAGCTCGATCTTGATAACCAGGTATATTTTCTGGGGTTTGTATCTCAGGAAAACCTGGTTTCATTATATCGTAATGCTTTTGTACTTACCTATGTGACCTTTTTTGGCCCAGAGAACCTGCCTCCCTTGGAGGCATTTGCATTAGGATGCCCCGTAATAGCCTCAAACGTTTCAGGAGCCCAGGAACAACTCGGAGACGCAGCTCTGCTGGTTGATCCAAAGGATGAAAAACAAATTGCCAGCGCCGTTAAGTTACTCCATGATGACCCTACTCTGCGCCAGACGCTTGTTGCACGTGGCACGGCCCGGGCGTCTAGATGGACCGGCCAAGATTTTGTGAGAGCCGTGTTTGCCATACTCGACGAGTTTGAACCTATTAGACGTTGTTGGAGCGGGACAAGATCAGACTATATACCATCAATGTAATGAAGTCATATGCTATGATTTACACTAACAGGTAGATTAAAGGTTAAGTTTATGACCCCAATTCGATTGGTAACAAAGTCAAAGCACCTCCGATTTGAAATCCGGATTGGAACCAACCCTTGGAGTACGGAGTATGGATATCTATGAATTCCTTGCAACATGAGGCTATCGGCGGTTGTCAGTCACACTATAGGACCGATCGCAACCCTGCTCAAAAAAGGAACGCTGTCATAAGAACGCGTTTTCCGCGCGTGGGGAGAAGCTAAGACTTATGGCAGCCTTTGCAGAAGAATGTGGAGAACGATGCGTTGAGTGACCATAACAGTGCCAATGTATTTGCCGGAGTGGCTTTATCGACCGCTACGAGTACTGAAGCATAAGCTCATACTACTTACATCGCGCAGATAGTCCTAGCGACGTTAACCTGCTCGGCGACCGTGTGACATCGAGTGGTCCTGGATTGCTTCACAAATGCCGCTCGGTCCAGGAGAGAGGCTCTTGATTTAGGGCCCGGTGGCAGTCATCTCGCTCTTATCGCTGCTCAGCGGGGTTTCAAGGTGACAGCCGTAGATTTGCAATCCGTGAGATGGCCGTATGTTCATCCTGAAATCCGCTTCGTCCGGGATGATATCCTCAAGCTGCCCTTCCCGGAGAGGCATTTCGACTTGGTCATCAACTGCTCGACTGTGGAGCATGTCGGATTGGTTGAGCGCTATAGAGTGACCGAAAATCGTCCTGATGGCGACCTGGAAGCCATGGTCCGCCTGCGATCATTGATGAAGCCGGGTAGCATGATGCTCCTTACAGTTCCGATTGGGTGCGATGCAGTGTTCGCGCCGCTGCATCGCGTTTATGGGCCAGAACGATTAACCCAGACTGATAGACGGTTATGTTATTGAGAGAGAAGAATATTTGGTGAAGAACAACCAGAATAACCGGGTCTTGGTTGATAGGCAAGATGCATTGGCAAAGAAGCCTCAGGAGCAGCTTTACGGGTTAGGCTGTTTTGTACTCAGGCGGCCTGGGTTTTGAACTGATGCTAACTATCTTTTCTGTTCCTAAACCTTTCGCAGGCCACATCGGAGTCATTCAAAGAAACGCTATCCAAAGTTGGACTCGCCTCCATCCCAATTGTGAAATCATCTTATGTGGAGATGAAACGGGAACTGGAGGAATCGCAGCAGGGTTCAGGGCAAAGTGGATACCTAATGTCGTTTGTAACCAGTACGGTACGCCTTTACTAAACTCGGTTTTTGACAAAGTGCAAGATACGGCCAACTACCGCTATATGTGTTACGTCAATGCTGATATCATACTGATGAAAGATTTCATAGAAGCTGTACAGCGGATCCCGTTCGAAAGGTTTTTAGTAGTAGGACAGCGTTGGGATGTAGACCTCACAACCCCGTGGGACTTTGATCACTTGGACTGGGAGGATCGGTTACGCAGATATGTTGCGAAGCATGGAGTGCTTCATCTCCCATGGGGGAGTGACTACTTTGTATTCCCGCGGGATAGCGTTATAGGTAAACTTCCTGAGTTTGCCGTTGGCAGAGCGGGATGGGATAACTGGTTGATCTTCAGGGCTCGCAGTCTGGGTATCCCCGTTATTGACGTTACAAAGGCTGTCACTGTGGTTCATCAGAATCATGAATACAGTCATGTGCCAGACTCAAAGGGTTATCGAACGGAGGGACCTGAGGCTGATTGGAACATAAAGCTGGCAGGTAACGCCTCCTGCCATGAATTCAACCTGTTTGACGCGACGCACGTAATGACGTCCAGGACAATTGTACGAACATTTGGTTACACATATCTGCGACGGCGTTTAAGCACCCTGCCGATTCTGGTTCCAGGTACAAGGCCATTTGTGCAGCTTATCAATTTGGTGGGAACGGTTATCAAGCATTTGGGTAAAGCAATCCTGTACCGGAAAAAGTCTTGAGAAGATATTGGGTGGAGTTTCAATCGCAGTTGATGTTTTGAATAGGTGCCAAATCTTTTCCTAGTTACGCGGTGATTCGTAGTGAGAGAGCCGGATTACGTCTCTTTTGGGACTAGTGTGGCTCTTCTTTTTGGGTAGACATCGCTTATTAGTATGAAAAGCCGAATTACCCCCGGGATTTTATCTCCGGAAGGTAATCCGGCTTTTTGTTTGCCTCATGGCCCCTATGGTTGGGGCTGTTTATGGATCAGTGACAACTACTGCGCCTCAAACTGAATGGCATCAGCAATGACCCAATTGGCAGCTGGATCACTAGCAGGCGCATCATTGGTCAGCTTCACGTAACACGATGTTCCGGCATTGAAATTCCGTGTATCCAAATAGTTCCAATCGCCACCACCTGTTGTCTGATCTTTAGTAACCTCCACACTATCGGTGCCATCATTGTAATAGA
>SDBS01000974.1_pt1 | contig 28860 bp, 27 predicted proteins | sample 2277091 | NCBI WGS metagenome assembly SDBS01 (sample SAMN10404972, study PRJNA504765) | marine sediment metagenome | isolation source: marine sediment core GS10_PC15, 163 cmbsf | place: Arctic Ocean: Southern Knipovich Ridge | collected 2010
ACAACGTTTTTTTAGCCATATTAACACTCCATCCTAAAACCCTTTTTAGAATCTACCCCATAATATCGCTATTCACCAGCAAATACGAGCCACTAAAAGCACACATTATTGCACATTATGCCCATTGCGAGGAGTCCGAAGGACGACGAAACAACCTTACATATCCTAGTCTCAAGTCCCAGCTATACTTCCGCACTTCCGCTCTATAGATCATCAACTTAACAACCTCTATGGATCTGTGGAACTACGGCACTATGGTTCTGTTGCTCTATGTCATCAACTTAAAAACACCAAATTACAACTTACTAATTGCAGACTTCCGCTCTTCAGATCTTCCGCACTTCCGCTCTATAGATCATCAACTTAACAACCTCTATGGATCTGTGGAACTACGGCACTATGGTTCTGTTGCTCTATGTCATCAACTTAAAAACACCAAATTACAAATTACAACTTACTAATTGCGGTTTGAGGTTCGCGGATTGCTAGTTGCCAATTGTGATGTTACTTTCGATTTGAGTCCCCAGTCCCAATCTCCTATCATAATCAGCCATATCTATTGAGTTAAAGACTAATCAGGCTTAAAGTGTATGGCATAGTGGGGGATTTGAGAGGATCTAATAAGAAACTGATAATTGTTGTCGCATTGCTTGTACTTGGAGCTATCCTGATGTCGGTGGGCGCATCGATTCTCTTTTACACTTTCTATGAACAGGTTGGGGAAGCTCTAAACATCACAGAGGATAACCAAGCAGAACGAGTATTTACGGTAAGCAAAGCTGTCTATAAAGGAACGGTAGTCTCTGTTGAAAATGGTATTGTAAAGAGCTTTGACGGTAGATCTCTTAGAATACGAGCTACAGGCTTGAATTTAAAGATACACGTAGTATCGGACAAGGATAGCCTGAATGTCGAAGTTGAAAATGTTAAAGCAGGCTCGATCGGTACAATAGCCCAAGATATTGTCATCAAAACAAAAGATCCCCACACAATAGGTTTTACGATTCCATTCTTATCGTCAGATACCGCAGATGTGGAGTTGTATCCGGCTGACAATCCGTATGATTTCAGCTTTATTGTACTTGGTGACAGCAGGGACGGGCCATCAGTATTTATGGCGATAGTCTCCGATATAAATCAGAAAAGACCATTGTTTGCCATTGATAACGGTGATCTGGTTTCGGAGGGGACGAAGGGAGAATACACTGAGTTTGCATCGATGCTCGAGCAAGTGGACGTGCCTTTTTTCACTGTTATCGGCAATCATGATATCAGGAACAACGGTAGGAGTGAGTACGAACGGCTCTTTGGCCCAAGTTACTACGCATTCTCATACGGCAATAGTCGCTTTATTATTGTTGATACTTCAGAGGAAGGAATCGGTGAAGCTCAGTTAAGATGGTTGGAAGATGAACTTCGAAACAATCGGGCTCCCAACTTGTTTGTTTTTACCCATGTTCCACCGGTTGATCCTCGTCCCGGCGGAGATCATTCATTCAAAGATCCGGGACAACGGGACATGTTCTTTGACCTGATGACTCGCTATCGAGTTGATAGAGTATACGCATCTCATGTCCACGGCTTCTACAGGTTTGAAAAGGGTGGTGTTCAATATATTGTAACAGGAGGTGCTGGTGCGCCACTCATCTCGTCGGACTCGTACAACCATTATGTTCTGGTCACAGTTGATGATACTGATATCTCTGAACAAATAATAAAGGTCAAGGAGCCTGCAGCTTCGAAAAAAAGCCGGTATATTAACCGTTCAAACCTGTTGAAAGTAAAGACCGAGCTCATTGCCGGTATCTTTTTAGCGGCTGGATGCGGCTTGATCCTGGTCGCTTTTTCTTTCCATCACTTCTTAAAGCAAAATACGGGTTAAGTATACCCAGTTCAGAAAGCTAGAAAAGGTTGTTATTATTATTACAAAAAGTTTGTAATTATCATTACAAAGTGTTACGATTAGAAAGATGTTTTAAAAGAGGAGGAATGATGGAGACAACTCGAGTTCCCGAGGGCGTTATTGACCGCCTATCGATATATTTGCGCTGTCTCAACACGTTTAAACGAACCGGTAGTATTGTTGTTTCGTCACAGAAGTTGAGCATGTGCGCTAGAGTTAATCCAGCCCAGATAAGGCGTGACCTTTCATATTTTGGATCATTTGGAAGGCGTGGTCTTGGCTATGACGTTGATAAACTGATATCTGTCATTTCTGACATTCTTGATATCAAGAAGACACACGAGATAGCTCTAATCGGAATGGGTCATCTTGGATCCGCTTTGCTGGGGTACAGTGGGCTTCAGGAACAGGGATTCAAAATATCGTATGTGTTCGACAATGACAAGAGCAAGGTCGGACAAGAGATAGCTGGGATTAAAATCGCCCATATCGATGATATGAGATCCGTATTAGAAGAAGAGAACATCCACATTGGCATCATTGCAGTCCCTGATGTTGTAGCGCAGAAGGTGGCTGATGAACTTGTCGATAGCGGAGTCAATATCATATTAAACTATGCACCAAGTCCTGTGACGGTTCCAGAGAATATTCAGGTTCATACCTCTGATCCGGCACGGGAATTACTCCACACCTTATACTATCTAACCAGGGTTATTCAAAAAGATTAACATCTAGAAATGTAATGTAAATTTTTTTGAATCTAGCAGGGTAAAAACACTTTACATTAGATATGATGAGTGCTAAACTCAAGCACAAATTATAGTAGCCGTGGCAGGGGGCCCCATATGTATATTATTAAAAGATATACCCTGTTCCTTTTAATACCTCTTCTCTTATTGACCATTTCTTGCCAGAAGTCAGAAACCACAAAAACAGAGGAAGAAAAGAATACCGGTTTAGAAGTTGATGAACCAGCACCGGATTTTTCTCTCCGCAATCAAGACCAGCTAAAAATAGTCCTTAGTGAGTTTAAAGGTAAAAAGAACGTGATCCTTGTCTTCTATCCATTGGATTTTACACCTGTGTGAACGGGTGAGCTTTCTCTGTATGCCCGGGATTATGAACGGCTGCAGGGAATGGACACCGAAGTTTTCGGTGTGAGTGTTGATAGTTGGGCGTCGCATGCTGAGTTTAAAGAGAAACTGGAGTTATCCTTTGACTTGCTCTCTGATTGGGAACGCGAAGTGTCAAAACAGTATGGAGCGTTTGATGAGCAAGAGCTGACAGCGACTAGAAAGAGTTTTCTTATTAATAAAGAAGGGATTATCAAGTTTACACAAGAAGCAAGTCTAACGGAACCACGAAATCATGATGACATGATGGAGGCAGTAACAGCACTTCAAGAATAAGGAGTCAGAATGTGTAGAAGAAGACAAAGGTTTTATTTGTTTCTTCTGCTATTGATTGTTTTCGTTTCGGCAGGCAGCTTGTTTTCTCTGGGCTGTCAGTCGAAGTCAGAAAGCGGTCTTGTCTTTTATGAGTTTTTTGATCCGACATGACCGCGGTGTCAGAATATGGAGCCCATCGTTGATGAGGCACAGGATAAATATAAGGGAAAAATCGAGTTTAAGTTAATCGATTTGACGAAAGGGGAGAATGACGAACTAGCAACCAAATACAAGGTATATCTGACGCCGACATTTATTATTACTGACGAAGAAGGGGAAGAAGTCGATAGGTTGATCGGCGAGGTGGAGAAAAAGACATTCGAGACATTCATTGATAAGAATCTGACCAGACAGGAGGGAGGTGAAAAAGAATAGAGAGATGTCTGTCAACAGACTAAGATAATTTTTATGAAAGGAGTGATAGAGTTTGGCAGTACAACTAACAAGACGAGCATTTTTGCAGGCAACCGGCGCAGCTTTTACGGGAGCAGCTTTAAGTAGTCTTGGTGTTGATTTATCTAGGATAGCTCTAGCGGCAGAAAACTTACGGATTGCTGATGCAAAAGAGACACCAACGATATGTTGCTACTGCTCGGTTGGCTGTGGTGCGATTGTTCACTCGACAGGTACACAGGTAATCGATGTCGAGGGAGATCCGGATCATCCATTTAACGAGGGCTCTTTATGCAGCAAGGGGCAGGCTTTATTTCAGGTTCACGACAACGATCTTCGTTTAGACAAAGTAAAGTATCGTGCTCCAGGAGCTAAGGAATGGGAAGAGAAAGACTGGGATTGGGCTCTTGCTGAGATTGCTAAGCGTATCAAGAAGACACGAGACGCTACATTTACAGCTAAGGATGATAACGGTATTACCGTTAATCGGACCGAAGCCATTGCTCAACTCGGTGGAGCAGCACATGACAATGAAGAGTGTTATCTCATGGTCAAGCTAGCTCGCGCACTAGGTTTAGTCTACGTCGAACATCAAGCACGTATATGACACTCCTCGACGGTGGCCAGTTTAGGCCCCACATTTGGTCGGGGAGCTATGACCAACCATTGGGTCGATATCAAAAACAGTGATGTTATCTTTGTTTGTGGAGGAAACCCTGCCGAGAACCATCCGATAGCTTTTAAGTGGGTAACCAAAGCTCAAGAAAACGGAGCTAAGCTTATTGTTGTTGATCCAAGGTTTACGCGATCGGCATCGCATGCCGATTTCTTTGCACACATTCGTCCAGGAACCGATATTGCTTTCTTTGGAGGTCTGATTAACTACGTAATCTCTAATGATCTTCATCACGTGGACTATGTCAAAGCTTATACGAATGCAACCTTTCTTGTAGACGAAGAATACTCGTTTAAGGATGGTTTGTTCAGTGGTTTTGACACCAAGGAAAAGACGTATAATCAAGACTCCTGGGCATATCAAATGGATGCTGACGGGAATGTCGTAACCGATGAGACTATGTCTGATCCTCGTTGTGTCTTCCAGATCGTTAAGAACCATTATTCTCGGTATACGCCTGAAGTCGTCTCCAAAGTGTGCGGGATTCCAAAGAGTTCTTTTGATGAGATCGCTAAGCTATATGCGACAACAGGTAAAGCTGGGAAATCGGGAACACTTCTCTATGCAATGGGATTAACACAACATACAGTTGGAGTCCAGAATATTCGGGCCTTCACTATAATCCAGCAGCTACTTGGTAATATGGGAATGCCCGGCGGAGGAGTAAATGCTCTAAGAGGTGAGTCCAATGTCCAAGGATCGACTGACATGGCTCTTCTCTTCCATATTATTCCGGCTTATATGCCGACTCCAAGTGCAGCAAAACATCCTACCTTGGACAAGTATAAAGAAGCGACCCTGAAGTCAGCTGGTTCAGGCTATTGGAAGAACACACCCAAGTTCATGGTCAGTCTTTTGAAAGCTTTCTGGGGTGACGCAGCTACAGCAGCCAACAGTTTTGCTTACGATTATATGCCTAAGATCGGAAAGGGTTTCCAGGGTGCTGGTTATTCATGGATAGCTCTATTCGAGGCTATGTATGCAGGCGACATCAAGGGACTTATGTGTTGGGGACAGAACCCCGCCATTAGCGGTCCTAACAGTAATCTGGAGATGGCGGCCATGGATAAGCTTGACTGGATGGTCGTAGCCGATCTCTGGGAGACAGATACTTCAGTATTCTGGAAGAGACCCGGTGCTAAACCGGAAAACATTGATACGGAAGTATTCTTGCTTCCGGCGGCTGCTTCGTATGAGAAAGAAGGAAGCATCACAAATTCCGGTCGAGTTCTTCAGTGGCGGTGGAAAGGTGCCGATCCGCCGGGAGATGCTAAGCATGATCTGTGGATTCTTGATCAGCTATACAAAGAGATCAAGAAACTGTATGAGGATGCGTCTGATGCAGTGGTACCGGAACCGATTGTTAATCTTAACTGGGACTATGGCAAGGATGATCCCGATGTACACATAGTAGCCAAAGAGATCAACGGTCATACTTGGGCTGATAAGAAACAGGTAGCAAACTTCACCAAGCTGAAGGATGATGGCTCGACTGCCTGCGGTAACTGGATCTATTCGGGGTTCTATCCCGGACCGGACAAGACAGACAACAAATCAGCGAGTCGTGATTCGGCTGATGATCCGGGAGGATTGGGTCTTTATCCAAAGTGGGGATTTGCATGGCCGGTTAACCGGCGGATCATCTATAACCGTTGTTCAGCTGATCCGGAAGGAAAGCCGTGGAATCCAGATAAAGTCTTGGTCGAATGGGACGGAAGTAAATGGATCCGTAATGATGTTCCAGACTTTGGCTGGAAGAACGCGACAACGGGAGCGCAGGTACCACCGGCAAAATCAGCCAAATCACCGTTTATCATGTTGGACAAAGGTAAGTCCAGGATGTTTGTGGCTAAAGGCCAAGGTGCCAGAAAAGATGGGCCAATACCCGAGCATTATGAACCTATTGAATCACCGGTTAAAAACGAGCTGTCATCAAAACAGACTAATCCAGCAGTCAAGATCTGGGGTGCTGACAAAGACACCCTAACCAAGTTTGGTGATAAGGTGTGCCCGATTATCGCGACGACCTATCGTGTAACCGAACACTGGCAAGCTGGCTCGATGTCTCGTAATCTACCATGGCTTGCCGAGTTGATGCCGGAGATGTTCGTGGAGATAAGCGAGGAGTTGGCCGAGCGAAAAAAAATCGAGAATGGTGAATGGGTCAAGGTAGCATCAGCTCGCGGTGAAGTTATGGCCAGAGCAATTGTGACAAACCGCATAGTCGGTTTTGAAGAATGCGCTGGCAAACCGGAATTGGCAGGACTTCCATATCACTTCGGTTTCAACGGTTATATAACGGGCGGACCGGAGAAGAAGAATTATGCAGCCAATCAGCTGTCACCGCATGTCGGTGATGCTAACACGATGATTCCTGAGTATAAGGCCTTTCTGGTCGATGTAAGGAAGGTGGACTAAGATGGCGAATGCGATGCTTGTTGATTTTTCAAAGTGTATTGGTTGTCGGGCTTGCCAGGTAGCATGCAAACAGTGGAACCAGCTAAAGGCGGAAAAAACGGAGATGACCGGTACGTATGAGAACCCCCCTGATCTATCAGCTATGACATGGACAAAGATCAAGTTTATTGAAAAAGGTGAGGGGAATACTCTGGACTGGTATTTTCGCCGTATGCTCTGCCAGCATTGTTCTGAAGCAGCATGTGAAAAAGTCTGCCCACCCAAGGCGATTACCCGCGAGGAGGGTGTCGCTTTAGTGATCGATCAGAACAAGTGCACAGGATGTAAATACTGCATCTCAGCTTGTCCGTTTGGTGTTCCTCGATACGATGAAAAGACTAATACGGCCAAGAAGTGTAATTTGTGTATTGACCGGATTGCTAATGACTTAACACCGGCTTGCGCAAAAGTCTGTGCTCCGGGTGCTGTTGTGTTTGGAGAGCGCACGGAATTGATCAGTGACGCTAAAGACAGGATGGCAGCGCTTCAGGAAATGGGGATGTCAAATGTCCGCTTATATGGTGAGGACGAACTCGGTGGTCTGGGAGTTATGATGCTCATGACTGCAGATCCAGATGTGTATGATCTTCCGGACGATCCAACAATGCCGATCTCGATCACTCTATGGCAGGATATTCTAAAACCACTGACTATTGCCTCAGGAGCCGGTGCCGCATTAGCGGTCATCGTTAGTCTGATCGGATCTATAGGATATAAACATCCCGGAGAGGGGGGAGGATAAAGATGGCTAAAGAAGCAGTGTTTAAAGATGGACAAGTACTTCGGTTTCCAGTATCGGCGCGGGTTCTACACTCGATCCATACACTAAGCTTTCTTGTTCTCCTGTATACAGGTCTAGCTCGGATGTGGCCGGATATGAGCATATTAGTCGGAGATGATCTTCTGTTAGGTCAGACTATTCATCATATCGCGGCTGTCCTTTTTGTAGCTTTGCCGCTGATCATGTTGGTTGCCTTTCCAAAAGGTGCTGGCAGATTTCTAAAGGAGCTCGCTTCCTGGGATAAAGATGACACTGAATGGATGAAAAAATTTATTCCATGGATGATCCGACCTCAATCGGTCAAGCTACCACCACAGGGTGAGGAGAAAGCTGGCCAGAAAGTCAGTGCCTGGATGATGATCATCTGCGCTGCCTTGATAGCTATCTCCGGTATTTTGATGTGGACAGCTCAGAATATACCGGCAGTGCTTGTTCGGTGGATGTATGTAGTACATGATCTGAGTATGATCATTCTTATCTTCCTTGGGATAATGCATATCTATATGGCTATGCTGTTCCCGGCAACACGTCGTGGACGTATGTCTATGGTGACAGGATATGTACCGGAGGAAGAAGCTAAACATGGCTGGAAGAAATGGTATGACGGATTGAAGAAAGAAGGAGAGAAGTAGAGCTTAAGTCATGTTAGCTAAAGTTCTTGCGAGAGAGAGCTCACAAATGATAATGTAGAAGAAAATGTGAGCTCTCTCTTTGTTTGCTACTATCTAATGAGTAAAAGGCGAAAGGGGTAAGGTAAGACGTGAAGATGAAACAGACACTCCAGGGAATCGATAAAATCCGCAAGGAGATGGATTTCTATCAGGAAAAGAAGCCTGAGCTAACAGAGCTTATGGATTTGTACTACCGGCTTTTTAAGATCGAGGATAAATATCGGAATAAACTGGATATCAAGATATCAATTCTTTCAGAGGATGAGATCATAGAAAGGATTGCTCAGGGCCGGCCCTTGATTTCGGCTATCGATATTCCTGTAGATGGCGAGCTGTTTAGGAGCTTGCTTTCAGAGCTTGCCGTAGTGATCGTCGACACAAGTCCCGATTTTAAGGAGCCGATTGATAAACTTCTAAAACATGAAGATCTGAATCCGGGTGACGATGAAGGACAATCTGTTTTCATCAAGAATGCTCTAAGATTTGATACCCAGTACTTTAATGCGCTAGCGGAATCAATACCGATAGAAAAAGAAGTTCTGCTGTTTCTAGTCTACCATGCCATCAATCCCTTCTTTGAAAAAGTCTCTTATGAATACCGCGATGCTTTCGACTATGCCAGATGGCAAAACAGTATCTGTCCGATGTGCGGACGTAAGCCGGCGATGGCATTGCTTCGTAAAGATGAGGGGGCAAGAGTATTACAATGTTCGACATGTCGCAGTTGGTGGACATATCCACGCCTTAAGTGTGTCATATGTGGAAATGATGATCATGAAAAGCTCCAGTACTTTTTCGCGACTGAGGATGAAGCTCATCGGGTGTATGTCTGTGATGTATGTAAGAAATATATTAAAGTGACGGATTGCCGTAAGACAGACAGAATGATCGACTTGGATGTTGAAGACCTGGCGACCATCGATCTTGATATCGTTGCTAAAAAAAGAGGCTATGCTCCTGGTGGCCGGACTACGTTTGCCTTCAAGGAAGAATAGAATCTAAAGCTATATCTACTACAAGATCTGTCAACTTATTCTTTGTTATGGACTAGATATGCCAATTATTCTCTGGTCGAGGGTCTAGTAACCAGACGATGATACAATTCATCCAACAACACATTAAAGCATTACTGATGATAGCAGCGGAAAGATCTAATTCAAGCATTGAAGTTTGGAGAGGGTAATGACGGTAGCCGGAATCGATGTCGGTTCACGAACAATCTCACTGGTTGAGCTTGGTCCGAATGGAAAGGTCAATTCAGAACTAGTAGACACGACTCATAGTCCTTTAAAGCAGTGCAAAAAGGTCTTGTCAGGCCGGAGGCCGGACCGGATATTTGCTACCGGATACGGCCGGCATATGCTTAAAGACAATCTTGGCGCAGGAGTCCTGACAGAAATAAAAGCCTTTGCCATCGGGGCGAAATCGGTGCATTCAGGTTCGGGTGGGATTCTTGATATCGGTGGGCAAGATGTCAAGGTGATAAAGTTAGACACGGCAGGCAATGTTATCGATTTTGAGATGAATGATCGCTGTGCGGCTGGAACCGGCAAGTTCCTTGAGGTCATGGCCAAGGCTCTCGGATTCTCCATCGAGGAACTGGGTGTTGAGGCTTTAAGATCGCAGAAACCGGTCAGTATTAACAGCATGTGCACTGTTTTTGCCGAATCAGAAGTCGTGTCGCTTGTATCTTCCGGTGAAAAAAGAGAAAATATCGCTTATGGTATACATGAGGCGATAAGCCAAAGGATTATCGCCATGCTAAATTGTATGCGTATTACCAGTGAGATCTTCTTTGCAGGTGGCGTAGCTCAAAACTCGTGTCTTGTTCATATCTTAAAAGAAAGACTCAAAACGGATATCTTCATTCCTGATAATCCTCAAAACATCGGCGCTCTTGGTGCAGCCATCCAGGCAAAAAACAGCGGTTCCTAAACGCGATTCTTCTTTCGCACCGACTATTCTCGAAAACTCAAACCTAATCGCTGAAACGATTGCTAGAATAGCCAAGGAAGAAGAAGTCGATCTAGTCATAATGGGAGCATCGGGAAGGAGCAAGTTTCTTGGCCGTCTATTTGTCGGTGTTACAGAAAAAGTAACTGATATACTGGAATGCCCCGTAGTTGTCTTACCTGGAAAGTAAACCGCAATCCGTAAACCGCAAGCCGCAATCCGTAAACCGCAAGCCGTTGTCTTTAAACTGATGATGTATAGTGCGGAAGAAAGTCAGTAACCAATTACCAGATATCAGTAAACAGCACGTTTTTGAGCTGATGATATAGAGCAGGAGAACAATAGCGCCATAGTGCCGTAGTTCCACAGAGCCATAGAGGTTGTTAAGCTGATGATGCATAGAGCGGAAGTGCGGAAGAGCTGAAGCAAAGCGCAAACCGCAAATCAGTAACCAGACACCAGTAACCAGCTGGTCTTTAAGCTGACGATAAATAGTGCAGTAGAGCAACAGAACAGCAGTGCCGTAGTTCCATAGAACCATAGAAGTTCTTAAGCGGAAGATGGTTGAAGGACCCAACACTATAGCGCTTCGATTCGCTATAGCATAGAAGTGTTCTATAGAGGAAGTGGTGTTTTTGCAGGTCAGGATTACTCTCATACTCAAGAGCATGGGAGTAGATGAGGGTGAGATACTTCGTCGAGTAAAACCAGCTCTCCCGTTTCTTCCTAATCTGAAGCAATCTCAGTGATTTATGTCATTGAATTATGAAGGCTTTATAAAAAGGTTGTGAAGTTGCTGTATCGACCTGCTCATTTCTCTTTGTGAGCTGCAGTTTTATTTGATTACAAACGTATTATATGGTATATTTACATTAGTATAAAAAGTGATTAAACTATTAATGCCTTCCCTGAATAAGAATCTTTAGTATCAATGGTGTGACATGGGTAGGCATTTTGTTTACTGGGACCTGTTTTATAGTGAGCTATCGAATCAGAACAGGATAGTCTGGAGACTGCTTTAGAAGAATATGATGAAACGTCTTATAAAAGTAGAAAGTAAACCAAGAAGAGTGACTGGCGCATATATTAAGATACTGCTACTGGTTCTGTTGACCAGTTTGTGTCTCTTCCCGCAGATCGGCATGGCGGCCGATAGCGAGGTCGATTTAGCGTCTGATCAGTATACGATAGATACCAATTTACGGTATAACCCGGCAGTTTCCGGAGCAGAGCTTGATAGTTTTATCCGCGGTGTCTATCCTAATAGCCCTCTTGTTGGTCTGGGAAAAGCATGGGTTGATACCGGTGATAAATATAACATCGATCCAGTATATCTAATGGCACACGCCATCCTTGAATCAGGCTGGGGATTCAGTTGGATCTCAACAAACAAAAACAATATTTATGGTTGGGGAGCATATGACCGGGACCCGGAAGGAATGGCAGAAATATCGGGTAGTTATACAGAGAACATTGATTACGTAGCTATGCATATAGACAGTATGTATCTGACCCCGGGCGGAGACTACTATACAGAGCACGGGCCGACACTCAGAGGCATGAATGTTCGTTACGCCACAAGTCAAACTTGGGCAACAAACATCACCAGCATCATGAATGATTTTGCCGATGGCAAAACGGGATATATATATCCGGGAGTCTTCAGAGAATACGATGCAGTCTATACTGATATCGATGTTCCGACGCTTCTAAACCCGGGCAATATATATACTGTTGTTGTCAAAGTGAAGAACCGTGGACAACTAACATGGGGACAGGACAGTAGTTTTAAGTTGGGTTACAGTTTTAGTAATACCGAAAATCATGATGAGATAATGATTGCGGCACCGATGCCTATCGATATAGAGTACCGCGATCATGTGATACTTACATTCCCAATAACAGCTCCACCGGAGAAGGGTGAATATACGTTAAGATTCGACATGATCGTTGAAGGAGAAACCAGATTTTCAAAGGAGGATGTTGATACTTTAGACATACCTGTTGAAGTTCGGGATCCAAGTCCGTTTGCCAACGTCTCCTATTCAAATATTCAAGGTCCCGGTTCTCCTGTCTATACCGGCACTGAATATAAGAGTCAGATAACGGTTAATAATCTAAGTGACTCCATATGGCTCGGGAACATAGTCAGTATGGGTTATAGATGGATTGACATGGAGACGGGAGAAGTCGTACTGGACAACAAATCAAGCGGTAATCCGGAGGCGATGATCGGGGCAAAACAGACAGCGGATATAGAAACGACTATTAGAACACCATCTCTCCCAGGCAGGTATATTTTGAAAGAAGATATGGTAAGAAGTAACGAGAACTGGTTTTCAGATGAAGGGGCTCCGGCAACGTTATTGCTTGTCGAAGTGCTGCCCGATTTTACTGCTTCCTACAAGATACTGGGTGACTACGAGTCTATGTATATAAATGATACCAAAGTAGTGGATTTAAACATCACCAATAACTCTAAGATGACATGGCCCCAAAATGGTTATGTCAAAGTATCATATAGCTTCGTCGATTCCGGTGAACATCAAGGATATAAAGCAAGAGTCCCGATGTCGCAAGATGTATCACCGGGAGAGAACATAACTATTCCAGTGACCGTTGAAACACCGTCAGTTCCGGGTAAATATCCACTTAAGTTTGATCTTATTTATGAGAATATCTCATGGTTTTCTGAGAAAGGTGTACCGGTTCATGCGGTTGAAGTCGAAGTCGGGACCGATTTCAACGCGTCTTACGGAAATATAGAGATCGATATGTTTTCAGCGGGGTACACTACGAATGTTATGGTCGAAATCACAAATATATCCGAGATGAACTGGCCACGGGACGGTTCGGTAAAACTGTCTTATAGTTTCAGCGATATGGGGGATCATGAAGGGTATATTGCCAGGATACCGTTTTTACGGGATATTAAAAGTGGTGAAACAGTTAATATGGCAGTACCGATTCAAAGCCCGACGAAACCCGGTGTGTACAATCTAAGATTTGACTTGGTCTACAATGATCATACGTGGTTTTCAGACCACGGATGCTCTCTTCCCTCCCGGGCAGTCAAGGTTCTAAATCCATATGGTGTTATATACGATCAAATCACAATGTTTCCGACGATGTCCGCTGGACAAACAGTTGTTGCCTCAGTAAGGTTGACCAACACGGGTACATTCAATTGGCCGAGTTATGGTCGAATAAAACTTAACTATGCTCTTTTTGACAACTCTGGCGACAAAGTAAGCGAGACATTGATTCCTGTTACAGATGGAGTAAATGTCGGTGAGTCTGTGATCCAGACAATCGAGCTAAACATGCCGGAAGAAGAGGGCGCTTATACACTTCATTTTGATCTAGTCGATGAAGGTATAGTTAAGTTCTCTGAAACTGGTATAGTCTCACCGGTCATAGACATTGATGTAGGGTCTTAAGCCAGGTTTATTTCAGGCTGGAGAATAAAGATTCTGAATTTGAAAAACCTTTTCCTTCTAAGGTTTGAATTATAGTGAAATTCGTGACTTAATCCGTTATAATATATCTTCACCACATAGCACTGCGCATATTTAGCAGTGCTTTATTGATTAAGCGATTCGCGGACTGCGGTATAGTACACGGTTTGTGGTTTACGGACTATTGGAGGTAAATTGGAAAGAGAGACTATACTAACAAAAGAAGGTCGTCGGAAGCTGGAAGAAGAGCTCGACTACCTAATATCGAAAAAAAGGAAAGAAATAGCCGAGCGTTTAAGAGATGCTAAAGGTTTTGGTGATATTTCAGAGAACTCGGAGTTCGAGGATGCAAACAATGAGCAGTCCTTTATCGAAGGACGGATCAGAGAGATCAAGCATGTATTGACGCATGCTGATGTTATTGATGAAAGAAAAGCTAAACTTGACAAGGTAGGCATTGGGCTTACAGCTACCTTGTTCGATTTGGAAACCGAGAAAAAGCAGGATTTCAAAGTTGTCGGTTCTTATGAAGCAAATCCGGATTCTCTTCACATATCGCATGAGTCACCGATAGGCAAAGCACTATTAGGAAAAAAGGTCGGTGAAGTTGTCACAGTTGAGTTACCACACGGACCTCTTAAGTATCGGGTTGAAAAGATTACCAGATAGATCCGTGTCAAAAGAACGAAGGGTTCAGAATTGAGCGAAGATGTTAACGACCTGATTGTCCAAAGAAGAAAGAAGCTTGACGAGATATTAGCTTCCGGTGAAGACCCTTTTAAGTCGAGGTTTTCTCGGACTGATCATATCGACGAGATTCAAATCAAGTTTTCTAAGATCGACCCGGGTGATCATACCGATACCAAAGTTTCTTTAGCCGGACGGCTTATGGCGATGCGTCGTCACGGTAAGGCAAGTTTTTCTGAACTTATCGATTCTTCAGGGAAGATCCAGCTATACATGGCGATTGATGTTATCGGAGAAAAGGCATATCGAGATTTCTTGAAACTCGATATCGGTGATTTCGTCGGTGTGTCCGGAGAAGTCTTCAAGACCAGACGAGGAGAGCTATCAATTGCCGTTGAAAGTTTCAGCCTTTTAACGAAATCAATAAGACCAATGCCTGAAAAGTGGCATGGGCTAAAAGATATTGAATTACGATACCGTCAACGCTATCTGGATCTATTGATGAATCCACATGTAAAGGATGTATTCATAAAAAAGACGAGTATCGTAAAGGAGATCAGAAACTACTTGGACAGTCAGGGTTTCATTGAAGTAGAAACACCGATGTTACAGCCGATTCCGGGGGGAGCAGCTGCCAGACCGTTTACTACTTATCATAATGCTCTTGGCACGGAACTGTTTCTTAGAATAGCGCCGGAGCTCTATCTTAAGAAACTGATCATAGGCGGTTTCGAGAAAATCTATGAACTTAATAAAAGTTTCCGGAATGAAGGTATCTCAACCAAACACAACCCTGAATTCTTGATGCTTGAGGTCTATCAGGCTTTTGCTGACTACCGGGATATGATGAAACTGACTCAGGATCTGATCGTCGATATAGTGAAAAAGATTTATGGCGATACAAAAATCAAGTATCAGGGAGAAACAATAGATTTGTCTACTCCGTGGGAACAGATCACCATGCTTGATGCGATCAAGAAGCATGCTGGTGTCGAAGTCTCCTTTGATCAGACACTAGACCAGTTGAAACAAATAGCTAAAAAGCTTGAAGTCAGTATCGAGCCCCGGTTCAACAAAGGTGGGGTAATCTGCGAGATTTTCGAAAAGAAGGTCGAAGAGAAGTTGGTTCAGCCGACATTTGTTATTGACTATCCCCGGGAACTTTCACCGCTTGCCCGGCCTCATGCTGAGAATAAACAGCTTACCGAAAGATTCGAGCTTATTGTTGCTGGAAGAGAACTTGCCAATGCTTTTTCAGAGCTTACAGATCCAAGGGATCAGCGACAGCGCTTTAATGATCAGAGGGTCACCGGCCGGAAAGAAGAGACTCCGGAAATCGATGACGATTTTATAAAAGCTCTGGAGCATGGTATGCCACCGACCGGAGGTCTGGGAATCGGTATAGACCGGTTGGTCATGCTGCTAACAGATTCATCGTCTATCCGGGATGTAATTTTCTTTCCACAGCTTAGAACGAGCCATTAAGAATATTATTATCACCAAACAGTTGTCAGTTCTAAATCTGGAATTAGCCTTATGACCAGGTGTATTATTATTCACCATGTTCTCCGGGGTCTTGTTTATTATCGGCTGAACTGGTATATTAGGATTAAAGGTTTCGGTTAAAAAGACGGTTTCTTTTATATAAGGAAAAAAGTAGGTGATTTGTTGTGTTTGAGCGTTTTACTGAGCGGGCGCGTCGGGTTGTTGTACTGGCGCGAGAAGAAGCTCGCATGCTTAATCAAAACTATATAGGAACCGAGCATCTGCTTCTCGGATTGATCCTTGAAGGCGAAGGAGTAGCAGCTAAGGCACTCGAGGACTTAGACATAAGCCTGGACGATGTTCGTATTCAGGTCGAAAGGATCATCGGAAAAGGGGAAGCTACGTCTATGGGTCATATTCCCTTTACACCTCGAGCCAAGAAGGTCTTGGAGCTGTCCTTGCGGGAAGCACTTCAACTTGGTCATAACTATATCGGAACAGAACATGTCTTACTTGGTCTTATCAGAGAGGGCGAAGGAGTTGCCGCACGAGTCTTGATAAACTTGGGCGCAGACCTTGAAAAGGTACGGAATGAGGTCATCCAACTGCTGAGCGGAGCTTATGCATCCGGTAGTCAACCCACAAAAGAGACTTCAGCAAAAAGCCAGGTGCTTGATCAGTTCGGCCGGGATCTGACCCAGCTAGCTAAAGATGACAAACTTGATCCGGTTGTAGGACGGCGCCGGGAGATCGAGAGGGTCATGCAGATACTTTCCAGAAGGACTAAGAACAATCCTGTTCTAATCGGAGAGCCAGGCGTAGGCAAGACAGCGATTGTTGAAGGATTCGCTCAGGCTATCGTTCAAAACAAAGTTCCGGAAGTTCTTAAAGGACATAAAGTTTATACCCTAGACCTGGGTGCTCTGGTTGCGGGATCTAGATACCGTGGCGATTTTGAAGAGAGACTAAAAAAACTGATTAAGGAAATAAAGAAACGGGGAGACATAATCCTGTTTATTGATGAGGTTCATAATCTGGTCGGGGCTGGCGCAGCCGAGGGAGCCATCGATGCAGCTTCGATACTAAAACCGGCACTGGCGCGCGGAGAGTTGCAGACAATCGGAGCGACGACGATTGACGAATATCGTAAGCATCTGGAGAAAGATTCAGCTCTTGAACGACGTTTTCAACCGATCACGGTGGAAGAACCGACGGTCGACGACTCAATTGAGATTCTTAAGGGATTAAGGGAACGGTATGAAGCACATCATGGAGTCACTATTTCTGATAATGCTCTTGTAGCGGCAGTCAAATTGGCGACACGGTATATATCTGACCGCTTCTTGCCCGATAAAGCGATTGATCTGATCGATGAAGGCGCATCGAGAGTTAAGATGATGAGTATGACAGCACCACCCAATTTTCGCGAGATGGAAGAAAGGTTGAAGAGAGTCCGTCAGGAGAAGGAAGCAGCTATAGAGGCTCAAGAATATGAAAAAGCGGCCAACTTAAGGGATCGCGAGCGAAAGTTATTGTTCGAAAAGGTACAGATAGAGAAGGAATGGAAGAAGCCGGATTCAAGCAAGCGTATTCAGGTGTCCGAAGAGGATATAGCTGAAGTTGTGTCGTTCTGGACAGGAATACCGGTAACATCACTTACTGAAGAAGAGTCAAAGAAGCTTTTAAAGATGGAGAAGGAGTTACACAAGAGAGTAGTCGGTCAGGATGAAGCGATTATAGCAGTCTCACGGGCAATCCGTCGCGGGAGAGCAGGTCTTAAAGATCCGAAGCGCCCGACGGGTTCTTTTATCTTCTTAGGACCATCCGGCGTCGGTAAGACGGAGCTGGCTCGGACATTAGCTGAGTTTTTGTTTGGAGATGAGAATGCTCTGGTTCAACTGGATATGAGCGAATACATGGAGAAGCATGCAGTCTCACGCATGATCGGTTCACCACCCGGTTATGTAGGATATGAAGAAGGTGGACAACTGACCGAAGCGGTAAGACGTCGTCCATATTCTGTTGTTCTTCTGGATGAGATAGAAAAAGCTCACCCGGATATTTTTAATGTTTTGTTGCAGATCCTCGAGGATGGTCGGTTGACGGATAATCAAGGAAGGTCGGTGGATTTTAAGAATGCCATCATCATCATGACCTCAAATCTGGGATCACGTGATATTCAAAAAGGAAAACAACTAGGTTTCCGCAAAGACGATAAAAAGGGAATAACATATGATGACATGAAGGAGAGTGTTATTAGCGAGCTTAAGAAGGCTTTCCGGCCCGAGTTTTTAAACCGGATTGATGATGTGATAGTCTTCCACGAATTAACCAACAAGGAAATCAAACAAATTGTAGACATAATGATAAGTAATCTACAAAAACAACTCGATCAATTGGATATTTCACTTGTATTGACCGATAAAGCGAAAAATCTCTTAGTCAAAGAGGGATACGATCCAAGGCTGGGTGCACGTCCGTTAAGGCGGGCACTACAGCGAATGATTGAAGATCCTCTTTCAGAGAATGTATTAATGGGTAAACCAAAACCCGGTGAGCAAATAACTGTTGATGCCAGCGGCAACAAAATCAAGTTTACGAGAGGGAAAGCATCTAAATTAGTTGGCTCAAAAAAAAGTGAATAAAGGATGAAAGTCTCAAAGACAATTCATAGCTGCCAGCAGTGCGGCTATAATTCACCCCAATGGCTTGGTCGCTGTCCGGATTGTGGTGCATGGAACAGTTTTATCGAAGAAACCATGGCTCCCAAGATTGCTCAAAGCCTAACCAAAACTTCCGCGAATCTTAGGCCAGCTGCACCGATTACGAAGGTACAGGATAAGAAGAAACAGAGACTAGAAACCGGGCTCTCCGAACTAGATAGAGTTCTCGGTGGAGGAATTGTGCCGGGTTCGGTAATTCTTTTAGGCGGCGAGCCAGGCATCGGTAAGTCGACGTTACTTCTACAAGCTATCCATTCTCTATCGAGGGGAGAAAGAAATGTTCTCTTGATCAGTGGAGAGGAATCTGTTTCCCAGTTAAGACTTAGAGCGGAAAGGTTGGATAGTCTAAGCGAGACTCTGTTTGTTCTGGCTGAAACCGATGTTTTACAGATCGAAGAAGAGATCAGCAAGATCGATCCAAAGCTAGTTGTTATCGATTCCATACAGACAGTATTTGATCCCCAGATTACTTCCAGCCCCGGGAGTGTTAGTCAGGTCAAGGAGTGTGCTCAGCGACTTATATCTATCAGTAAGATAAAGGATATTCCGATTTTTCTAATCGGCCATGTAACTAAAGGGGGAGCTATAGCCGGCCCGCGGATTCTAGAACATATGGTTGATACTGTTCTTTATTTCGAAGGATCATCTCAGCACTCATTCCGTATCGTCAGAGCGTGTAAAAACCGTTACGGGCCGACGGATGAAATAGCCATATTTGATATGACCGATAAGGGTTTGTCCGAGGTCAGTAATCCTTCCGAGTTCTTTCTGACCAAAAGAAGTAAGGGAGTGGCCGGTTCGGCGGTAGTATCTTGCATGGAAGGAACGCGATCGTTGCTGGTTGAGATACAGGCTTTAGTCAATAAATCGAATCTGGCATATCCACGGAGGATTGCAGCTGGTCTGGACTATCAAAGATTATCGATCATAACTGCTGTTTTAGAGCGGCGCGCCGGGATATCGTTAGTAAACAAGGACATCTATGTCAGTGTTGCCGGAGGAATAAAGATCAAGGAGACGGCAGTCGATCTGGGAATAGCCTTAGCTATTGTGTCGGCAGATCTAAACAAGGTAATACCGGAAGATACAGTAATTTTTGGAGAGATTGGTCTAAGCGGAGAGTTACGAGGTGTCAGTCGTACGGATAAGCGGCTAAAAGAAGCAGAAAAGCTTGGTTTTAAGAAAGCTATTGTGGCGGCCGGAGACCACAAATGCAGTGTACCGGATATGATGGTAGTAAAGTGCCGAAGTCTTGCTGAAGCAATTAAGGTCATGTAGCCGGATGTCAGGGTTTAAGGGGAGGACCTCTATGGTGGATAAGGAAATAGATGGTCAGTTACTTGAATTATTAAAAATGGTTGCGCCCGGAATGCCATTGCGGGCATCCCTTGACCAAATCATCGAGTCAAAGAATGGAGCTCTGATAGTAGTTGGAGATTCAAAAAAGGTCATGGATGTTGCCCACGGTGGTTTTAAACTGGGAACCGAGTTTACTTCTATTAAGCTATATGAGCTTGCCAAGATGGACGGGGCGATCATTCTATCTTCCGATTGTTCTGAAATAGTCAGAGCCAATGTCCATATGGTGCCGGATCTATCAATGCCGTCAAGTGAGACTGGTATGCGTCAGAGAACGGCTGGAAGAGTAGCTCAACAGTGTAATATTCCGGTGATATCGATTTCAGAAGAGTTAGGTAGTGTCTTCTTATATGTCGGTAAGATCAAATACATACTTGTAGACATCCGTGTTTTGCTTGCTCGTGCTGACCAAGCGTTACATGCTCTTGAAACCTCAAAGATGAGATTGGACAGAGTTACGGCTAGTCTTGATGAGCTTGAAATAGAGGATTTGGTTACTCTCGAGGATGTAGCAGCTGCAGTTCAGCGCTATGAGACGGTCGAGCGAATAACCCATGAGATCAATCGATGCATTATCGAACTTGGTGACGAGGGACGGTTGGTAAAAATGCAAATGAATGAAATGACCGGACATATTAAAGGAGAACATACCAAGCTTATCAAGGACTATAGTGAACCGCGAAAGGGACGTACGGTAAGTGATGTAAAGAATAGACTGAGAAGCCTTTCTACAGATGAGCTTCTTGAACTATCTACTATTGCCAAGGCTCTGGGTTATGGCAAAGACCTGCTGCAAGCTGTACATCCTAGGGGATATCGCTTGCTTTCTCGCATCCCCAGGCTTCCGGAGCAGGTTGTTGATAAGTTAGTAGTAAGTTTTAGAAGCTTAAGCAAGATCGTCAACGCATCAGCGGCAGATTTGAGCCGAGTTGAAGGTGTTGGAGATGCCCGTGTTCGGATTCTATGGGAGGGCTTAAGACGTCTTTCTGAAGCCAATTCATTGGATAAATATTACTAAATAATTGACCTAAGCTGCGTTTTTGTGATAAAATAGGAATGTTAAGGGAGGCGGTTCAGTGTATAAATGTGGTGATCGTGTCGTATGTCCTCCTCATGGTGCTGCTCTTGTTGAAGACATTCAGGATAAATGGGTTCTTGGTCAAAAAAGAGAATATCTGATAATTAAGCCCTTTTATGGGCAGATAACCATTATGATTCCTGTTGAGCAAGTTATCAATCTTGGTATTCGCAGAGTAACCCCCGCTGAAGAGTTCGAACAAGTCATTGATGTCCTAGGTGGCACAGAATCGCAACTTCCCGATAACTGGAACCACCGGTTTAAGGAAAACTGGCGAAAGATAAGCGGAGGAGCTATACTCGAAGTAGCTGAAGTTGTTCGCGATCTTTCTTCAATCGGAAAGCGGAAATCCCTATCTACCAAGGAGAAAGACTTACTTAAGCAAGCGCGGTGCGTTCTTATAAGCGAGCTGATGTTTTCTCGTGACCTTCATGAGAACGAAGCAATCAATGCTATTGAAGCTGCCCTCTAGCTATGTTTTAATAATCCCATATAATATATTTATCTTTTGTTAGTACTAGTCTTATTCTCTTTATTTAATAAGGAGGTGTGAGCTTCTTTCAATTAATCTACTGATTATATCTAGATTGTTATGAGGTGTCATAGGAATGATCATTGTTATAAGAATTCTTACTATTATTCTTGGGGCACTGGCCGGATTTAGTATCGCGGATTTATACATTAATACATTTGAAGTTGTAGGCACCGATGAGCCAAGTCTTTTCATCGCTGTTCAATTCTTTGGCATAATGGCCGGTGGTGGCCTCGGGTATGTAGTCGGTGGCATTGTCGGAAGAGCAGTAAAAGATGTCTTAGACTGGCTTGAACATCAACTGAAACATATTCCTGGAGTAGATATAATAATCGGTGTTGCCGGCCTTGTCATCGGACTTATTATTGCATTTCTCTTATCTTTCGGTCTTGGTTTGGTACCGAGATTGGGACCATATCTAGCTATTCTATCGTTTGTCATTTTTGGTTATCTTGGTATGTTTATTGCTCTTCGTAAAAAAGGGGATATCGCTCACTTTTTTGGGCTTAGCGAGCGGAAAGACGGAGATGGTGGTCATACCGGCTTAAACCCAAAGGTCATAGATACTTCAACTATCATAGATGGACGGATAATCGATATCTATCGGACCGGTTTTATAGAAGGGACTTTGATAATCCCTCAGTTTGTCCTGGACGAGCTACAGAATATAGCGGATTCGAACGATTCATTACGAAGGAATCGGGGACGGCGTGGTCTCGATATCCTGAATATGCTGCAGCGGGAGGAACACGGGAAGATCGATATTAGTCCGAAGGATTTTTCTAAGATCTCAGGAGTTGATAGCAAACTTGTTCAACTGGCAAAGGATATGAAGGGCACTCTTGTTACGGTCGACTATAATCTTAACAAGGTTGCTCGTTTACAGGGTGTCGATGTGCTGAATGTTAATGAGTTGGCAAATGCTTTGAAAACAATTGTCTTGCCGGGTGAAGAAATGAAAGCACATGTTGTCCGCGAAGGAAAAGAAGCCGGTCAGGGTGTTGCTTACCTGGAGGACGGGACAATGATCGTGGTTGAAGAGGGGCAAAAATTCATTGGTAAGGATATTGATTGTGAAGTCACGAGTGTTTTGCAAACACCGGCTGGCCGGATGATCTTTGTGAAGAAAAAGTCATGATCGTCACCATTATTCCAGCTGCCGGAAGAAGCAAAAGAATGGCGTCGGCCACAAGCAAGCAGTTTCTTATGCTTGACGGGATTCCTGTGTTGGCGCATACACTGCGTGTATTTGAAGAAAGCTCTTCAATAGATGAGGTCATTGTCGTGGGCAATGCTAAAGACCTTGACTTCTGTCGGGATAAGATAATAAAAAGGTTTGGTTTTAAGAAAATAACCCACCTGCTAAGGGGCGGGCGTAAACGCCAGGATTCGGTAGCGAAGGGATTAAAAGTGTTACCGCCGAATACAGAGCTAGTCCTTATACATGATGGAGCAAGGCCTCTTGTTACAGATAAACTGATCGGTGAGGCAGTTGCGCAAGCCAGGAAGTGGCCGGCTGTAGTAGTCGGAGTACCGGTAAAAGATACGATTAAAGTAGCTACACGTGATCGAGTTGTTGACCAGACATTAGACCGGCCTCGATTATGGGCGATACAGACTCCGCAGGTATTCCAGACGGATATACTCGTTCGAGCTCATAAAAGAGCCAAAGATGATAAATTCTGGGGAACAGATGACGCGATGCTTGTTGAAAGAATAGGGTATTCAGTAAAGATCATCGAAGGTTCGGAAGAGAACATAAAAGTAACCACCCCTATAGATATGGTAACGACATCAGCCATCCTAAGAAGGAGAAAACTCTAAGTGAACAAACCTCTGCAACCGGACACTGGCTCCAACCTGAGAATCGGACTGGGGTTTGACTGTCATCGATTCGTCGAAGAAAGAGATCTTATTATCGGTGGCGTAAAAATCGACTATTCCCAAGGTTTAGATGGTTGGTCGGATGCTGATGTGCTAAGCCATGCTATTGCCGATGCTCTGCTGGGAGCGAGCGGCCTGGATGACATCGGTGCACATTTCCCGCCGGGAGATGACCGGTTTAAAGACATCTCCAGCTTGGTTTTACTTAAAAGGGTCTCACATCTATTAAAAGAAGCGGGATTTGAGATCATAAACATAGATGCTGTTGTGATCCTGGAAGAACCACGGATCTCATCCTATTATAAAAGTATATGCGAAAATGTAGCCAGGGCACTTGCCATCGATCAAGCTTCCGTCAGCGTTAAGGCCACGACAACTGAGAGATTAGGCTTGACGGGACGGAAAGAAGGCGTGGCTTCTCAAGCAGTTGCTTTAGTCAAGCAAAATTAATATCCAAAAACAGGGAATTTTGATCTAGACAGATTTTTTTGATATAGTCCACATGTTCATATACAGGATAATGCTTGAATGTGCTAACTAGGAAGACGGTATTTTATTCAAATTGAGAATCACACTTCGCTAGATCTAATTCTGATTTGAAATGTTGGGAGAAGGTTTTGGGTTTTTTGTCTGATTTCAAACTAGCCAAAGAGAGGGATCCGGCAGCCCGGAGTAGCATTGAAATTTTTCTCACTACTCCTGGTCTGCATGCTATCTGGTTGCACAGGCTAGCCCATTTTCTATGGCGTATACATATTCCGCTCTTACCCCGTCTGGCATCACAACTTAATCGCTTTCTTACCGGAATTGAGATTCATCCGGGAGCTCACATCGGTAGAAAGTTCTTTATCGATCATGGCCTTGGTGTAGTTATCGGTGAGACAACTGAAATCGGTGATAATGTAACCCTTTTTCAGGGAGTGACTTTAGGTGGTACGGGAAAAGAGAAAGGTAAACGACATCCTACAATCGGAGACAATGTTGTCTTAGCCGCCGGGACAATAATCTTGGGTAATATCACAATCGGTGATAATTCGAGGATCGGTGCCGGTTCGGTGGTTATCAAACCGGTTCCAGCGAACTCAATAGTTGCCGGTGTTCCGGGTAGATTCGAAGTACATAGGGGTCAGAAAATAGATACATCCGATTTACACCATGAACAATTACCTGATCCGGTAGCAGAGATGTTTCGTCACATAGAACGACGGATCGATACCTTAGACCACAATATTTATGAAGCTGAAAGGGGAGAGTAATTGACTTTGCGTGTGTATAACACCATCGCCAGAAAAAAGCAGGTCTTTGAATCCCGAGAACCCGGCAAGGTGGCCATGTATGTCTGTGGACCGACTGTATATAACTATATACATATCGGGAATGCCCGGTGCTATCTAAGTTTCGACGTCGTAAAGCGCTATTTAAAGTATAAGGGCTATGAAGTCTTTCACGTGCAGAACTTTACCGATGTTGATGACAAGATAATCGATCAAGCAAAAAGAGAAGGTGTATCGACAACTGAGGTTGCTGCCAAGTATACGCAGGCATTTATCGAAGACTCGTTGGCTTTAAACATCGATCAACCGGACTTGATGCCCAAAGCAACTGAACATATCAATGACATGATTACGACGATCCAAGAGCTTGTAGACAGAGATTATGCCTATGAAGTCGATGGTAACGTATTTTTTGAAGTGGCGAAGTTTAACGAATACGGTAGGCTTTCGAAGAGAAATCTTGAAGAGATGCAAGCCGGAGCGAGAGTAGATGTTGATAAACGGAAGAGGCATCCGATGGATTTTGCTCTATGGAAGAAGGCTAAAGAAGGAGAGCCAAAATGGCCTAGCCCCTGGAGTGAGGGGCGACCTGGTTGGCATATAGAGTGTTCGGTGATGTCCGTTAAGTATCTGGGGATATCGTTTGATATACACGCCGGCGGACAGGATTTGATCTTTCCGCATCATGAGAATGAGATAGCTCAAACTGAATGTGCGACAGGCAAGCAACCATTTGTCCGCTACTGGCTGCATAATGGATTTGTAACGATGAGCGGTGACAAGATGGCCAAGTCAGTCGGTAATATTGTTAGTCTACGCGATGCACTAAAACGTTATGATCCGCATGTCATCAGATTGTTGTTTCTGACGACTCATTACCGCAGCCCGATTGATTTTAGTGAGGCTAAACTAAAAGAGGCAGCGTCCAGCCTGGAACGTCTAAACAACCTGTTAGGAAACATCGATCGTATACTAGACGAGAAGGAAGATATAGTCTCTAAACTTGATTCTAAGAGTGATATAGAGGGGCTTGGCGGTCTTGTCTCTACCATGGGAAGGCAGTTTGTGGAAGCCATGGACGATGATTTCAATGCGCCGGAAGGTCTGAGTGTTCTGTTTAAAGCTGCTAGGGATATAAACACTTATCTGGCCGCACATAAGAAGTTGTCGCTTGATGAGCTTGATGTTTTAGAGGACTTAAAGGATATCTTTGTCACTCTGGGGGGAGCGCTTGGTCTTGAGTTCTCTTCGTATCTAACACTTGACAGCATTGATAAAGAATGGCGGGAAGCGCGCAAACTCTCATTGATCAGAGGGGTGGAGAAGTGTTTTGGGGAGAAAGACAAGGAAATAATAGCTCTCTATGATGATTTCCCCGCTTTTATTCAGAAGTTCGTCGATCTTCGAGCTAAAAAACGTGAGGAGAAAGACTGGCCAGCGGCAGATAGCATAAGAGGTTTCTTAAGCGCCCAGGATATTATTCTTGAGGATACAAAGGCCGGTACACAAATACGTGTCAAAAAGGTGATGTAGAGTTGGCTGTGGATGTCGAGAGACTGGTAAAGGAAGCTAAAAGAGGTAATAACCAAAGTCTGGCAAGATTGCTTGAAGAATGCAAATCGTTGGTCAGGTCGAAAGTCACTTTCTTTGTGCCACCGGGATTAGAAAGAGACGATCTATTGCAGGAAGGCATGATCGGTCTATTCAAAGCTATCAGTAGTTACCGGGTCGAAGAGGCGAGCTCTTTTTTATCATTCGCATCGATATGTATCGAAAGGCAGGTCATTAGCGCCATCAGAAAGGCGACCCGAAAAAAACATTCACCGTTGAACTCGTCGGTCTCACTTGACTGGCACCCATTGACCAACGGAGATCTAGTCGATGATATAGGAACGGCAAATCCCCTGTCTCTGATGATCGCTGAGGAAGATTTTATCCAGACAAAAGACTCCTTCAATGCATCCCTAACTCCACTGGAAGCACAGGTCTTTAACCTGAAGATGGCCGGAGTCAGCTATAAAAACATATCTTTAAAGCTGGATATAACCGAGAAATCAGTTGACAATGCACTCCAACGTGCTAAAGACAAGTTCAAGCAATGCTGGCAGTAAAACACTAGACAAAAGATAGATCGCTTAAGGCAATAGAACAAATCGTTGAAGAGGCGAGTTTAAGAGAGGCCCTACCCCCATGCTCTTGAGCATAGGAGTGGGGCTGACTTTATCTTTTACTGTTCAATAAAAGAACTTGAACCTAAAAAACCGTTGATGTTGGTATTCTTCGGTGTAGTTTGACCAGTTTCTCTGTAATTTGGGTGGGATTGGATAGAGAAGTTTATGATGCTTGCGAGTAATTCTAAAACATATATTACATAAATATTGCAGCTCAGCTGCGCCTGATCAGTGATCCTATAACTTATTCCTTTTCTCCTACTACCAAATATTCTTCTAGAACGTTAACTCGGCAAGCAGTAAGATAAGCTCGATTGATTTGCTGATCATATAAACTTGTTTGCTTAAGCGTGTATGTCAATATGATCTTCGATGATCTTAATGAGTTCAGCTGAATCATCTATAGTTTTACTGACTTCGGTATCTGATTCCACAAAACTTGCGTCGTATTGCAGGGGATGCCGTTTACGTCTCATTCTTTTAAACCTATGAACAAGGTGTTCATAATTAGCTCCCAGAATGAGGTCAACAACTTCAGTTATAGTCGCATGAGTATACTTCTGTGTTGGACGAAATCCATAGAATCTGATCAATGCATTACCAGCATGTATTAGAGCATCGTAGGCCGATTTATAAGCGACTGCAGGATATTTAGGAAACATGAGTTTTGCGGCATCTAGCTCTGTTTCTGCAAACTGGAGAAATTCTGCAATTTTGTGTTTGCTAGTTTTTTCTTTCCTGAGCTGTCCACTTTCTACAAGATCATCGAACTTCATCGATTGCACCCTTCAACGATATCTTTGGACCTCTCAACACATTCATAATAAAAGAATCATTATTCTTAAAGCGCTTTTTGTACTCTTGAACAGGATAAATCGAATAATTTATCTCGCGCTTTAATCTTTTTTCTAGATCTTCGATCAATGACATCAGTTTTCCTTCATCGGGTTTACCGATTATAAGTACGTCAATGTCACTATCTACTGCTTGTTCGCCGGCTGCGAATGAACCGTAGATCAAAGCCACTTTGACATCTTCTATCTCTCCGATGATATCGCGCAAGCTGCCCTCAACACCGATTGTCTTAAAAATAATACTTTCTACTTCTTTAAACAAAGGGTAATTTTTGTTTAGCTTGTAGAAAACTAAATTTCCTTTTCTGCTCGATACAAACATTCCGCTCTTGCTTAGATTCAAAAGTTCACGTCGAATATTTGCGACCGGAAAGCCTAGAGTTCTCTCAAGTTCCCGAAGATAAAATTTCCTTTCAGGATTAGTGAAGTACAAACGCAAGAGTTCTTTTCTTAGTCTCGATCTTGTAATCTCTAGCAGCTCTGTCATGCTGTAGTCCTTTCTGACTACAATTGTAGTCAAATATGACTACAATTGTCAATCATTCAGATTGCAGTCAGCGAAGGATCTCACAGAAACCATGGACAAAATATTTCAGGATGACGATTTTCGGTTTCATTCGCTTCATTTTATAAGAGATGGCCTGCTTGCCGTTCGTAGCTTTAGCGAAGTACGGCCATTCGTAGCGCCCGAGAAGACGGAGGCTCCAATGGTTTCCAGGCACGATTATCGCTGAATAGTGGGCTTCGTCAGAGGTTGCTTCGTCATCCCGATAACTCGGGATTTCTCGCAATGACGGTATGCGAAGGCTAGAGCCGTCGGAGGGAGTCGAACTCGATCGTTTTTGTAATACTGAGACTCGCTTTTCGAGGGGCAACCCAGAGTTTCCCCTCGAATAACTCCCCTTCCTGACGAAAGAGCCGCAGGGGATCCTCCCCCACGGCAAGAATATCACCCTTGTTCAACTCCCTCAAGAAACGAATCAGCTCTCAAGAATCCCATTGACAAAACTAAGAGATTCATGAGAGCTGGAGCCGGCGGAGGGAGTCGAACCCACGACCTGCTGATTACAAAT
>SDBS01000975.1_pt1 | contig 28839 bp, 31 predicted proteins | sample 2277091 | NCBI WGS metagenome assembly SDBS01 (sample SAMN10404972, study PRJNA504765) | marine sediment metagenome | isolation source: marine sediment core GS10_PC15, 163 cmbsf | place: Arctic Ocean: Southern Knipovich Ridge | collected 2010
CGCACGAGACCAGCTACGCGACGATAGAAAATAAAGAAAGCAAACTATACGTAACGTTGAATGACCCGGCTCATTTCGACATGGAAGTAATTAATCGGAATTTGAAAGAGTGGCGGGAAATCGGGTTAGAAGTACCTGACGAGGCCGCGCAAAAAGAATTCCCACAGGTCTTAGGCGGCGAATAAAAAATCGGCGGCCCGAAGGCCGCCGTTCCCAAAATGCCGATGTGGAGGCGAGCGGATTCGAACCGCCGACCTGCGGCTTGCAAAGCCGCCGCGCTGCCATCTGCGCCACGCCCCCATAATTTCCTAATCCGCTGAGTATAAAACCCTTGTGGGCGTTAGGTTCCGCTGGCGCGGTTAGCGTCAAATTAGCGTGTGCCTTATTTTGTGCCATTATGTGCAACGTCGCTTAGCCACCTACTTACCTTTGCCACCGTGTCCCGTTCGTCCCGTCCAAAACCGCCCCCGTCTCCCAAATAGCTTTCGGTCGTCGTTATCCGGCTGTGTCCCAAAAACTCTTTTATTTGGGACGGCCGCACCCCCTCTGATTCAAGTATCCTTGCGAAAAAATGTCTAAAGTCCTTGAAGTCAAAATCAAACCCGAGTTTCTTTTTTGCGGCGTTAAAGCGCCTGCGGTACGTCGTTAAACACGTCCCCTTTTTTCTACCCGGGAATATATAACCCTTACCATATAAAGCCTTACGCTTTTGTATAATCTTTAGCGCCGGTCCTACCGGGTACGCTTTGTTTATCTTGCCGTGTTTTTTGCGTTGCTTGACATACCAAATATCATCTTGAACGTCCTCGCCCCTAATCGCTAAAACGTCTCCGGGTCTTTGCCCCGTGTAGATTGCAAGTATTGATAGTTCATATAATAACTGGTCGTGTTCTTTTAAATAAGCAAAATATTTTTCGAGTTCGCGCAAGGGTACCATTGTTATGGGTTTCCTGTATAATTCCTCTCCCGGAAATCTTTTAACGCCGACGCAGGGGTTTTTGCCGATAATATCACGGCTCTTAGCAAAGTTAAAAAAATGCTTCAATGTTTGGTATTCTCTATTAGGTAGTATAACGCTACCCGACTCTTTACGCCGGCGCCCCATATAGGCTTCGACGTCGGCGCGTTTCAAGGTTACAACTTTTTTTTCTGCTCCCCAAAATTTAATATAGCGTCGAACGTATCTTTTTTTATCATATAGCGTTTTATCCGTGTTAAGGCAAACGTCCGCACACCATTCAAAATACCTATCAAATAACTCGGCGAGTTTGACGGTTCGCCCCGCCCCTGGCCGTTCACCGCAGGCAAGGGCTTCCCGGGCTTCGACTATCTTTTTTTCGGCGGCCGGCTTGCTCGTAACGCTTAGTGTTTCCCGTACCCGCTCACCTTCATAAATATAGTCGATCCAGTAAGTACGCTTTTTGCCGCGCTGGTAAATCCGTACCACTAGAAACCGCCGTTTCTATTATGCTCTGGCTTCTATGGGCGAGTCGCGTCGCCTGGCAAGGAGCTTACGCCGGCGGTCTGATTCGTAGCGGGCCCACTTAAGCATAAACTGTTCCTTGTTGACGGGTGGGCAAACGTCGGACTCCCGGCCAACGCGCTCGAGTGCTTCAAGTATAGTAGCGGTCGGGGCTTGGGTACCGCTCTCGATTTGACAGTAAAAGCTGTAGTTAAATCCGAGGACGGTAGCGGCCTCGCTACGGGTGAAACCTGTTTGCTCTCGCCATATCTTGAGTGGGTTTTTCATGCGGTCCTCCCCGGATTATGGGGCGTTAGGTTTAATTCTACCTATACTTCTATGATGACATGGATAACTGGTTCTGTCAAACCTTTTCGGTATAACTATTATTCCCGTGCTACGTTAAAACTTGTATATCCTTCCCTATATACAATACAACTATAACGCTAAAACCTTACATATTATTTTACGGGGGGGATGTCTCTATCGGGGTATTTCTCGCGGTATTTAGTACGGGCCCTCGATAATCTAGTGAAGATTGCGCCCTCGGATATATTACGAATTTCGGCGATTTCCTTCGCGGTTTTGTCTTCGTAATAAAAGAGGTTGAATAGGTCGTAGTCGGTTGGGGATAATTGCGCTAAAAACGCTGTTATGTGGTGTTCCTCTTGTTCCTGTATCAAGTCGAGCGCCTTATTCCTGCCGTCGAATTTGGGCTTTGCTGCGTGGGTCGGGCCGAAGTATATATCATATAGTTTCTTCGGTATCATATCGAACGGTATAGGGTCGTTTTCCTTAATGCCAAGTGCTATGAATTCTTCATCGTTGGCTAATCCCCCGGCGGTCGGGTAATGAATCGTCCGCCTGTAGTGCTTATGCCAATAATTCAACGTGGCGTTCTCGACTATCTTTTTCAGAAGCGGCCAAATAGGATAAGTCGAATCGTAGTCGCCCGACTTGATGACCTCAAACAATTTAACAAGGGCCTCGATTGTGCGGTCGTCCAAGTCCTCGGGCGTTATCTCAAGGAACAGCTTCGTCATAAATTTCTTTAGGTGTTTGCGGAGTGGCTTCTGGTATTTTTCATAAAGTTCGGCGTAACCGTCCTCGTTGCCGTTGAGGATATTCTTTATCGCGAGGTCGTCGGCTGCGCGACTGGCCCTCATATCGAGCGGGTCTTTGCGTTTTGGCCTAGCCATTTTCAGGATTTAAAGAAAACGCACCTACCGCAAGGAGTCGGGCCGCCGGCCCGAGCGCGGTCCCAAAAGGACACGGGAAATTTTAATTTATGGGATTTGGACAGAGCTTCTTTTGCCTCATAATAGTTGGACGGGGTTATATACTACGTTCGACCTCGGGGCCGGCCGCGTAGCCGTCGGTTTTTAAAATCGTTCTCGAATTATTTAATATCATCCGCGTGAATACGAAGAGACCCGAATGGACGCAAAGCTATTAGCGTACCAGCGTCTATAGCCTCGTAGACCCGTTGACGCCAGACGCCGAATTTTTCGGCGACCTCTCTTACGCTAAACCATTCTTGTTGCATAAAGATGTGTAATTATAAATTAAATAGGGCGAGAGTCCATTACACTCCTCCTAGGATTATTTGCAAGAGCGGTGTTCGAACGGAAGGTACGAGGGGGTATTAGTCTCCAACGCGGCGACGGCGGCGAACTACCTAGTGCCGGGGCCGGTGGACTTCCCCCTTGCCGCCGCCCTTCAACTCTGCTATATTATCCCCCGCGCCGGAGTGGCGGAACAGGTAGACGCAAGGGACTCAAAATCTGATTACCCGGGATTTCCTAAGTTAAGCGGTTGCAGGCCTTTACGGCGCAACCGCTTTTATTTTCAGGGAATTACGGTGGCGGGGAATTAACGGTTATTAATGGTAAATAATAGAGAAGGGGTGGAATTTTAACACAAAATTAACACAAGGGGGATGTGCCGCCGGCAGTACGATCCCTCGTTGATTTTCCTCTCGCCATTTTCGACCGAGCGTGTTACTATTAACTTCGAAGCGATGACTGCGAAGAAACATTATATACGAGCTTTGCACTTGAAGGATTTTACGGCCTTCGACGATATCGAAATAAACGATTTTTCGCCGGGCGTAAATATTCTTATAGGTCCTAACGGGATTGGTAAAACGCACATTCTTAAAGTCCTCTATTGTTGTGCATGGACAGAGACTAAGGAACACGATAGCGTTACGGGAAGTCCGAAGAACGTTTTAATTGCTCCCAAACTAGACGACGTTTTCAGGCCACTTAGCTTGAGTCACCTTGTCCGGTTGAAGGAAACCGATTATTGCGAAGTTGAGGTATTTTTCTCCGACGTGAAGGATTCCATCGGGTTTAAAATCTGGCCCAGTGAACCCGGCGGGCCCGTTAAACTCCAAGATAAAATAACTGTCCGGATCGAGAAGCTCTTGAGGGCGAATATAGTTTTTATACCGTCTAAAGAAATATTATCTCACGCGTTCGGCTTCGTCTCCGAAGTTAGAAAACGATTATTGGACTTCGAGGGAGTTTATGAAGACATTTTAGTTCACGCTAACACGAGGCCTCTAAAGTTCGAAGGGACTGAACCTCTTTACCCGCTATTAGATAAGATACGTAATATTACACGAGGAGAAATTATCGAGGAGAATACCCGTTTTTTTCTTAAAACCGATAATTATAGGAGGGAGCTAATACTCGTCGCCGAAGGCCATAATAAATTCGCCTTGCTTTGGCGGTTAATTAATAACGGGTCGATAGAACCGGGGTCGACTATTTTTTGGGATGAACCGGAAACCAGTATTAGCCCGAAATGGTTTAAAGAGCTTGTCGAAATTGCGCTCGAATTGCAACGCTACGAAGTCCAACTTTTTGTGAGTACGCACAATTATCCTTTCCTAAAATACTTCGATTTGCTTAAAAGTGATGACGATAGAGTTAAGTACTACTCTTTATATAAAGACGACGAAGGTTCGATTAGAGTAAGTTCTACTACAGATTACCTCGCCATCGAACCGAACGTGATAAGGGATACTTATTTAGATTTATATGAGATGGAAATACGTAAGAATTTAAAAACCCGGGGCGACTCATAAACTGATGCCGGAATTCGTCGAGAGTGGCCTTGTTTTCACGCTTCCTGACGGTGCCTGTTTCCGTTTCGAAAGCCTGAATACTTATAATACCTTATCGGGTCAAGGACTAAGAGAAATGGATTTCGGTTGGTGGGATAGAAATGGATCGTTATCTTTATTAGAAGTATTTAGCCGGGGAGCTATAGGCCGTCTTGGTAGCGCCGACGGGTTAAGTAGCGTATGTATATCGAAGATAGTTGACAGCATACTAATGCTATCCGCGATGTGGTTAGGAACGAAGACGGGTAACTGTATGCAGAACGAAATAAGTCAGTCTTTTCCTGTTTTCCGAGAACCGGAACCGGTATTCATTTATATTGTGTTGGTTAGTAGTAGAGACCAAGTTTTATCCCTCCCGATGATGGATATTTTTAATAACCGGCTTTATGGTAAGACCAGATTATTCGGTATAGGTAGGGTTTCGGTTTTAAACGCGGAACAGATAATACGAGAAGGCCCTAATCTAGGGATTCGTGTTCGAAGGCAATAGGATTAGTAATTCGTAGTGTAAGACTTAAAAGGCACCCGCAACGGGTGCCTTTTCTTTTCGCCGACGGTAAAAGTGTCGGCGCCAGCCGTCAAGGCTAGCCGTCTGTTAATGCGCGTCCACGATCCCGTAGACGGCGCGCCACAGCTTCTTGAGGTCGGCGAGCGGGAGGTCCGCGGCCGCGGCGAGGCGCTTGTGCAATTTCAGCATCTCCTCCACCAACGCCACCATCTTGTCGGAGCGCGCCGCACGAGGCGCGTAGTGTTTTCCTTAACGATAAGGGTTCGCCCCGTCCGACTCGTCTTTTTCCTTTAATTTCAATAGTAAATCTTCTGGCCACATAGTCCATAGGAAAATCCCGAAAGGTTTTTCCTGGACCGATTCTAAAAGGTCACCAGTTAAAGTTTTTAAAGGGCCTTCTTTTTCAATAATATCGTGGCATTTCTCGCAAAATAAAATAAGATTATCTAATTCTGTTATACCTCCATGTCTAAAGGGTAATAAATGGTGAATAGATAAATCGGCCTCGCTCCCGCATAAAACACAACGATACCCAGAATCCCTGCGTAATCGTTCTCTTAATCGTCTACTCGGCCTACGTACAGACGTTTTAAGGTCTGCCTTAACCATACCACGGGTCAACGATTTACGGGCCGCGCGCGGTTTTAAAAAATCGCTAAAAACACTCTCCACCACCGTACGATGGACAATAGCTTTACCGCCTTTTTTTACCCAAATCGCGAGCGATACAAAATCGATTACGAATATATTGTAATCGAATTCTACTAAAGTTCGAACGTCGTTTATCAAGCGATAGCTCAGAACCCTTTTTTCTAACGCACCTTCAAAACCAGTGAATTCGGTATCGTAACTTATAAAACCTCGGCTTAAATCCATTTCCATTAAAGTAAAATAATTATCGGACCTTAAAATCGTTTTTAGCTCTTTTAAATATTCGGCCCTTGAACCTATCTTTTTAATAAGCATTTATTTAACCCCTGATTATCGATTCGGCCCTACCATAACCCTTACCTCGTCTCGGCGAGTCGAGACGGTTACCCCTTCATCTCCTCCAGCGATTTCTTTATCTCTTTAAGCTCGGCGGCGGTTATGCCGTAGAGGTGCGCGACGCGTTCGTTTATTTCGACCTCTACGTCGGCGAGCATTTCCTCCTCCCCGGAGGCCGCGAGTTCGTGGGCGGTTCCCGATAAACTTGTAAGCGCCTTGCAATCGGCGGAGGTTTTTTTGTACGCGATTATACGCACGTTCTGGACAATATGGGGATCAGGGCTAATAGTTATATAACTCTCGGCCGTAAACCTAAAAGGTGCACTATTAATAATACTCGACATATAAAACGCATCGTCTGCTGCTTCCGCTGGAATAATTATTATTTTATGGTCGGGTATTATCAAATTACCTTTAGAACTCGAAAATACCGTCCCGTCGATTTTCGAAGCGACCTCGCGCCAACCTACTTTATAAGGCGCGAAGGTATAATCCCCTACGTTGAACATAGAATAAAAAGGTGCCGTTTCTTTGAAGTACCTTTTATAAGCCGCGCGTTCGCGAAGGGCTCCCTCAAACTGCTTAAGGTAAGCGTACATCCGCGGCCAACGTTCCTTCATTTTGGCCTCGTCAATACCGCGCCGCTTAACCGGGTCCTGAACCATTATTATATGGGCCGACGGCACGGCGCGCCAGCGCTTAACGTCGCGGCCGCGTAATAGCGGATATACAAGGTCCGGTTCGATTACCGCCTCTACCTGCGGGACTTTACGTTTCGCTCCCTCGGTTATATTCTTTACGACGAGCAAACCATCCGGCCGTTCCTTTATAATATCAACCCAATAAACGGCGTTCGCGCCGCCGGTATATACGCCGGCGTGGGCTTCGTAATCCGATTTGCCTAATACTTTGTCGGCCGCGGCCAGCGCCTTCTTACGGCCGGTCATCCACGCCGACGTCGGGTCTTCTTTCGAAACCGGCCGGGCTACTAACTTGGCGTAAGTCGTAAGCTCCTGGATCTCGGCCAACGTCATCTCGGGCTTCAACGACGCCCGGGTTTTCTTCTTCCAATAATTATAAGTCACCGGGTACGTCGTCTTCCGGCCTTTCTCAAGAAGCATGGTCGCCGTTCGGTTCCCGACGCCGGGGAAGGGTTTGAGCTCTACCATGTCGTCCACGGCCCGGACTTTAATATCGGGACCGTCGCCGAGCTTGAAACGTCTGAACCCCTGGCCGGCGCCGCCGGTTTTAAAAACGGACTGCGTTATTACAAAGCCGAGTTTACCGCCTTTCTTTAAATATTTATCCATCGCCACGAACGTCATTAACGTCGAAATATCCTTTTTCCCTTTACCTAAAATCGTATCCATCCCGGAATGAGGGAAAAGGCCATATTCAAACCAAACACCTTTGGTCGAGTCGCGGTATTTTTCGGGCAAGTGTTCCCAGTTAATCCACGGCGGGTTCCCCGCTATGAGGTCGAACGGCGCGGCGAAAACGGGCGCGAAGGCGTTCTTCAATATCGCCCCCCAGATGCCGTTCTTCCCCTCCCGGTTTAACTCGAGGATTCGCTCGTACGTGAACTTAACGTGCCGCAGGTCGTCATCTTTAAGGTCCGGGAACGCTTCCCCGGCCTTGCCCAAAAACGTTTCTACGGGAAGCTCGTTACCGGCGTGGAGGCGCACTAGGTCCAAAAGGCGGCTTACGTCGCGCAGGCCGGCGAGCTTTTCGGGAAGGCGGAACTCGCCGACGGTGGTTTCGACGACGTGCGCCCCGGCTTGCTGAAGCGTCTCGCCCCGGAACGGCGTCATTATCGAATCGGCGGTGTAGACCGGGAAATGTATCTCCTCGTCCTGGAAGTCGAGGAGCTCGCCGAGGGCGAGGAGGTAACTGGTGCGGGCGGTGGTTACGGCGACCGGGTTGAGGTCGAAGCCTACGACGTTATCCAAGATAGATTCCAATAGGAACCTTTCGTCGGCCAAATCGGCCTGGCCTTTAGCCCGTACCCGCCGTATCTCGTGGAAAAGAAAAGTACCAGAGCCACAGGCCGGGTCGAGGACGCGGACGCGCGGGTCGCCGTGGTAGTTCAATTGGTTGAGGATGCGTTCGACGAGCCAATCGGGCGTGTAATATTCGCCGAGGTTGTGCCGCAGTTCGCGCGGCATCAAATCCTGGTATATGCTCTGCAATATGTCCCGATATTCTTCCGGTTGGGTTTCGGTCCCGGGGAAGTCGTAGCGGTAAAGTTCGGCGACGACCGGGCTTATTGTTTCGGCGAGTTCCGGGGACCACCGGTCGAGATACCAGGAAAAGAAGTCGGCCTCGAGGAAATTTTTTATGCCGAGCTTATCGAAAAAGTCCCCCCGCTCGACGTCGTGGAGGCGGGCGCGTAATCCTTCGGGGCCGAGGTCGAGCATCTCGCGTACAATGTTCCCCGGGCGCCGTTTGAACCGGTAAACCATCGCTAGTTGAAGCGCGATCAGCTTACAGATGAAAGCGAAATAAGTGTGGATGGCGAAGTACAGGGGAAGCGGCTTCGGCGACTTGGCCTCTATGCCGAACAGGTCGGCCGCTTTTTGTAACACCGTTTTCTTGGCGTGCGCGATGCCCGTCTCATAATCGCACGCCTCGGAGAAGTTCTCCGTCCACTGGCCGAAAATGGCGGCGGCGCGGTCGTCGCCTCCGGCGGCGGCCAATTCATAGAACGCCGGTACCAGGTTCTTCGCGTTGTCCGTACCGACGCCGAAATCACGTATCAGATTTTCGCCGGTCAGCGGTTTTTCGGCGGTAAGAGCGGCGAGGTATTGTAGAAATATTTCGGTAGTACGGGCCGTTACTTCCAACGGCCTGTCTACCTGCCATCTCCCGTCCACGTACCTAACGAAGATGTAAAAACTGCCGTCGGTAGCGACGCCGGCGTAGCGGTGTCGCCCTCGCTTTTCCGCCGCGGCCAAACCTTCTACGTATCGTTTAACCTGCCCTAAAGCCTCGGCGTTTTTAGCCCCCGGCCGGGCGGTCATCGTACCGGGACGCTCGTACTCGATAACGAAGCGATTGTATAGGGCGTCTACGAACCCCGATTCGGCCACGTGATACTCAAGGGCGAGTTGCAGCGTGATGCCTATTTCTTCGGCCGCTTCGGCGATAACCTTACAAGAGTTCGCCCGGAACTCGGTTTCGTTCCGGGCTTGGGCCGCCGCGGTTTTAATACCCTCGGCTACTCCCGGTGCCAGTTCCTTTATCTTTCTTCTTATTTCGTAGGGGTCGGTTTTTTTTGTTGCCGCCATTTTCCCTCCGGGCGCGGAAAGCGCCTTATCGACTATAATATATACCCCTGACAGGAGCTGTCAACTTAAAACGAGGGTAACTCCGAAAAAAGGGGCCTCGCGGCCCCTTTCCAAAAAGTACACCACTGATAACACCGGTTATCGTCACGAACGGTGCACACTTAAACGCATCTGCTTGCACAGCAGCGGGTCGTTCTCGCGGCACCAGTCGAAGTACTTGTCGAGCACCTTGTAGGGGATGATCTTGATAGGCCGCCGCGCCTCCGGCAACGGCTTAATCCCGCGCACGGGGTTGGCTTTACACAGCCCCCGGGCGATCGCGAAATTGAAGAAGTTCTTCAGCGTCGCGAGTTCGCGGTTGATCACCGGGGCGCCGGCTCCGGCCTTCAACCTGTCGGCCACGTAAGCCTCGACGTCGGCCTGCCTTACGTTCGGGACCGCCCGGGCGGCGCCGACGGCCGAGGGGACCGCGAGGACCCCGAGTATAGCAATATTTATTATTGTTTTAGCGGCAGTCATCTCTTGTGCATTTCGTAATCTAGTTACTTAATTTTACTCCAAGACCATTTCCCGTCATCGGCTATACTTACGGTAATATGGCCGTCCGTCTTCGTGGTTACCCGTTTCTTTCCCTCAGGATTTTGACCTTTACTGTAAGCGTCTTGGGAGTACCTATCATCCACCGCTGTCGATGCTTCGTCTTCTTCTCTCCCTTTAAGCTTTTCGGATGCGATATTAAATTTCCGTGTCGCTCCGGCAACCGCAAACCAATACGAACAAAAACCTGACTTGTGACCGTGGTGCGGCGTTATATAGAAATCGACCCCAGAACTAATATCGGATCTCAATCCCTCGTTCTCTTTTAGTAAAGCTTCTAGGGCGTTTGAATGCTGATCGCCTGCGATGGCGAAGCAGTACCCTTTGTATTTAATTATTATTATATATGAGGAGTTATTGACGTACTCACTATCGGTCCCGCTTATCCTCGCTACCGTATCACGATTTAAACGGTAAGTTTTTAATTCGAAACCATCTCCCCAATTAGGTAGATTTGCAGGAGTAACGGTATTAGTATACAAGGATTGGGGCGGTAAATAATTACTAACGTAATGCTTTATAGCCGTAGTTCTGTCACTGCCGCCACTCGTTACCTTCGCCCAATCCAGGTCCGTGCGGCGTACTATCATGAAAGGCGGCATTAGAATAGATACGTTTTCAATATCGGCTATATGGTCGAAATGCGGGTGGGTGATAATAATCTCGGTAAGTTTATAACCTTCATGTCGGGTCCACACCTGTGTGCTAAGCCATTTGATCGGCGAAAATTCGTCGGAATTCCCGCAATCGACGACGCAAAGGTATCCATTCGGGGATCGGACAGCAATACATAAACCCCGGCCGACGTCGAATACCCATAAGCGCATACTCATGGATTTACGTCTCCTCGGCGGTTTTGATGTCCACTACTGGTTTGTACTAAGAAAGACGACCATGCTGATTCAGCGTATCGGAATGCGGCTATCCGCGTCGCCGACGGTAGTATTAGGAAACGGGTTGCTACCGCTATTAATGCTATGGCTGCATTGATAAGAGCTAGAACCAATAGAGTTTGACCGTCGGTTGTCGCCCAAAGGATGCCGCATACTGTTGCAGCGACTAAAGCGTTTATTAACAACAACCACCAACTACCGAATAGATTCCGTAAAAAACCGTACTCGGCATTATGAGTATACCAAACCCCGTTTGGGTCTCGCTGCCGCAGATACTGCCGGACGAGCCTAAACGCATCTTGGGTACGGTCAAGATCGGTAGGCCGATCTGTTTCTATATCTTTTGGTATCCCTAATTCAGTGACGAGGTTTCTTTTTATTCGGGATTTAGTTTCCGGGGGGAATGTGTGATCGTTTTCAGTCAGGATGACCGCGGATGGTGGTCCACCCCACGATCGCCATAAACCGTTTTCGATTTTTAATCCCAGGCCGCGAACGACGAAAGAGAATCCGTAAAGTAAAACGAGGAAGATAACAGCAGCGACCGAAGTAGTTATTAAAGGTGCTGCGTATGTTTGAATGAACGCTACGGCAACGAGTATCCATGGGGAAGCGACCAATAAGGCGGGCGCGAAGCGAGCTCTAAGTTCGTACGTATCGATGGCGACCATTAAACCTCGAGAGTAAGTAAATACTCTATGTCTTCGTGCGTCTGTTTTATACATATTTCGCCGGAGGATATGATCACGGCTATATGCCCGTTTATCGTACTGACTAATTTTCGTTCGCGATCTATTTTGCCGTCGATATAGATATCGTGTCCTTGGACTAAGTTTTTATCGGAATACCTGGGGCTTATTCCGCCAGCTTTCCCTCCTGTCTTTACTTCTTCGGATGCCAATACGATCTGAGGTTTCACACCCAATTCTCTGAAAAGGACGTCCGGGAAATAAATATCGGAATCCGACCCGTGATGCGGAGCGATAAGGACGGACAACCCTGACTCCAAAGACCGCTTTAATTTCGGTTGGTCAGCGTTCTGCCGATACCAGATATGGTTCTTGTTACGGTTTTGGCCGAATACCGAATAGCGTTTTTCGGAACCTTCGGCGTCGTTTAGGATTTGCTTCAACGCGTTATTCGTGATATCGCCGGGTATAAGGAGTCGGTTCATTCCATACCTTATATAGTAGACAAGAGACGCCGCGTTAACGTAATCGAAATCGTTTTCTTCCTCCAAATGACCCGGTTGCATGAAGTATAGACCTAAATCGAGATCCAACACCCGGTCCGTGTCGCCTTCGCCGGGGGTGATAATCCTTAGCGGAGTTTCCCGCGGACCATCGGCGACGGTACGGTACGACTTTAGTAAATCCCCCCGTAGGGCTTCCGGCGAGCACTTGGAATAATCGAATTCGTCGGCCTTCCCTTTCCGTTTATTGTACGGGCAAGTAACGTAATAGGGGTTGAGAGGTATAGACCCTTGTTCGGATTCGAAATACCTTGCGAATTCCGTTATATGGTCTTCGTGGGGGTGTGAAACTATTAGTTGGGCAATAGATTCTGGTATATACTTTTTGCCATCATAAGGATTACCGTACGTTTTACACCGGTCGCTTAACCTAGGTATGATTTCCTCGAACGGTGAGAAGTCATCGGTAGCCCCGCAGTCGATAATCACTACATAGCGATGAGGCGTCCAGACCATAGAAGCCTGGTTTGTACCGACGTTAAATAACCAAAACCATAGATAAGGCGTGTCATACCAATATGTTTTCGATCCCATCCCTTATCCTCTCCTTTGAAAACAAAATCCTACTTCCTTAAATCTCACCCTAGCCGCCCCCGCCGAGACTCCAAGGCGGCAAGCGAGCATTTTCTCGTACGAATTACCTAAACAACGCCTTCACCTTCCCGAGCGAGGCCGGGACGACGGCCGTGTTCGTCTGGTCGAAATATTGGACGCGGTGGTTTGCACTATCGGCGACGTAAACGTACGCGCCGTCCGGCGTAACCGCGACGTCCGCGGGTAGATTAAATTGGCCGTTGCCGGAGCCGCGCGAGCCCCACTTGCCGAGGAAGCTGCCTGTCGAGGTGAAGTACTGGATGCGGTAGTTGTAACGATCGGCGACGAAGACGTTACCGTTGCCGGCTACTTCGACGCCAAAGGGATATTTAAATTGGCCGTTACCCCCGCCCTCCGAGCCCCACTTGCCTAGGAAGCTGCCCGTCGAGGTGAAGTACTGGATGCGGTTGTTGTTGTCGTCGGCGACGTAGACGTTGCCGTTTGACGCGAGGGCGATGCCATAGAGATAATCAAATTGGCCGTTGCCCGACCCCTCCGAGCCCCACTTACCCGCGTATTCGTACTGCGGCGGCGAGGCCCAAACGGAAGCCGCGAGCGCGGTCGCTACTGTGATAATTAAAACCCTTTTCATAATCTAACCTCCTATTTAAACAACGCCTTTAAGCGGGCGAGGGAGGTGAACGCACAGGCGGGCGGAGATACACGAGTAGTCGTACTGCGGTTCGCGGTAGAGCATAACGGAAAGAAGTATTAACGAAGGTAGAAATAGTGGACGCAGGGTGGTTTGGGAAACGGGTAAAAATTATCGTAATCGTGCGAACTATGCGTATACCTTATCCAGTTTCATCGAGTGGTAACGGTATCGTTTCGCTCATTTTGGGAAGGGCGCGCTCTACGCTTCGAATGAACTTATTCCAATTGGGGGCTACCCTCATAAGGGCAACGACCATTGCGAGGTGCTTTTGGAGGGTGGGGTGTCCTATATCTTCGGTAAGCCATTGATGGTGTTTTGTCTTACGAACCCCCCTTTTATCGGCGGGGTTTCGTTTTGTAAGCTCTTCTAAAACGCCTGGCGCCAACCGCTCATACACAAGATTATTGGTATATCGGCCTACAATGCTTGGCCGGTTAACTTTCATCCCCCTCCATTGCCAACCCTTAAGCTCGAACATACGCTCGTAAAATTCGTTGGGGAAGCGCTTCGCCCACTTCGCATGTTCCTCTAGAAGATATTTATCAAGGATTTTCTGGAGTGCAAGCCGGTCTCGGATTTCCTGATAACCCGTTGCTTCATCAATCAATCCGATAATACCAACGCGGGCGAAACCGCGGAGTAAAATTTCTGCGGTGTCGATTACTTTTTTTGTTTTTAATGCGCCCGCTTTGGCAGCGTCTAAAATAACCTCGCATATTTGGGGTAATAATGCTGCCTCGTAACCAAATGCGCTTCTGCCGCCATGAAGCGGTTTAAATTCGATAGGACTTGAGAGGCACGCCGTTAACTCATTGGAAATAAACGGCTTAGTGGCACTTGCGGCTAATATTCTGGGTATATTGCGCACGCCGATTATACGTGCTTTGCGGTCTCTATGGCCACCAATAGAACCCCCTAAGGCCTCGTTTACGCCCCGGGTTGATAAAACGCGGGTCCCGTTCTCTAAAACCGAACAGGGAATGCTTATATCGCCGAACTCCAAATCGCCCGCGTGAGTTGCAGCCAGTATCTTTTTTTTCATCTCTATAATCCTTTAGCCGAATTTGGGCTCACGGGAGAGGCGTACCGAAAGGCGGGGCATTATTATAAGTCGAAATTGTGATTGATCTCTTTATTTCTCATTTTCTTTGGTAAGATAGAAATCGCATTTTATGGGTGGTTTCGGAAAATGTTGAATATGAACAGCCTTATAGTATTCCTTTCCGTTGTAGTAAACTAGTAACCATACCCTAAAATCATGGCCTTCATGATTAGAAGGACCTAAATTATTGTAGACTTTATAATTCGCTTTATTATCCAATTCTCCTACACCAATACAAATAGGCCCAGGTGGCTGTACTTTAGGAAATGCTTGTTTTCCGCACGTATAGCAATCCCAATTAATATATCCGGTAGGTGGTTCTACTAGAATTTGGTAATTTAAACTTTCGGGAAAATGTACGTGACCGTAAGCGAATAACCCAAAGTCCCCTAGTCGAAGGGGTTCCGGCTCCGTCGGGGACGAACAAGCACAGAAAATAAATATGGCGCCGGTGAGAACGAGTATGATTATTAGCCTTTTCATCTACCGACCTCCTGTTAGGCAAAGAGCGTTCTCGAAAGACCCGCGTAGGGTCAAATATAAAAGAAACCCCAGGCCGGCCTTTAGCCGAACCTGGGTAGTATCTCGCAACGCGCGGCGCGCGAGACGCCGTGCCCTATTCTTACCTTTGTTTCCCTCGACCCGGGCATGCCCTCAAACCCTTTCGAAAACTCACCCGGTTACGTATACGTTCTCCCGAAGCCAATATTATATAACGCGGAGTTTTAATCAAGCGAAATCGTTAATAGGTTAAGGGGGGTTAAGCCGGGGGTATGAAGCGGCCTTGGACTATAGGGCCGCAACGGCGCCGAACTACCTGGTGCTGGGGCCGGTGGACAGTTCTATTAATAGCGAGTGGGCCTCCTGGGTAGTGTCTTTTACTTGTTCCTTTGGGGACGGGGCGAGCGGGCACGGTCCGGGGTCGAAGTAATAGGCGCGTCTGTCCGCAAGGCGGGCGCGCGCCGGCTGGTGTCCGCGTAGCCTCGTCGGGTGGGCGGGAAATAAATACGATACGCCGCTCGCGTAGTTGCGGCGGCGTTCCTTGTTACTTAGGGGGATGTAGCAGGGGGAGTTTACGTAATTTGATTACGTAAACCCGAAGGGCGAGCGAGAGGGCGAGGCAAGGGCGTAAGTCGGATAATCTAGATTATCGGATTTCGCCCGTCGGCGACGCGTAGCGGAGCCGTGCCGAGTGCTTGAGCCGCTCCCCCTGTTAACCCCGGGGCGTACTTGGTGGGTTTTGGGCTTGCGGGGAAACGCTCTTTTACTTTGTCTTATTAACTTGGGCGTCCCGCCGGTTGGGTTGGCGTGGTGGGACTCCGCGATAGGTAGTTATCAACGCAGTCCTCGGCGCATGAGTCGGGGTCGATTAACGTTGCTCTGCTTAGGGGCTCCATAATCCTCTGCCCTCTGTTCGGGCGTCTCTCTCGGCGGCTAGGAAATCATCCGTGTGGGCGACGTCTGGCGGTACGGTGTAGGTTACTGCGTATCCTGCTCGTACCATTTCCAGGTTGATGAAAGTATCGGCGCGGTAGACGTAGGCGAGGACGCGGCCGTAATGGTCGCGTTCCCGGACGCCGGTTTCAAGGCGGACGGTCGCGCCGTTTAGTAGCTGGGCGAGGTATAGGGCGGCGGCGGATCCTAGTTCGTGGGCCGGGCCGTGGCGGTTGTTTCGGAGCTCGGGCGTATCTATACCTATAAACCGAACGCGCTCGCCGTTCGCAAGTTCGACGGTCAACGTGTCGCCGTCGTAAACGTCGAACACTCGGGCCGCGATAGGCTCGGCCGGCGTTGCCAACGCCAAAAAGGCGGCCGCGAACGCGGACGTACATACCTTAATCACGCCGTTTCACCTATCAGTAGTTTGGAGCGGGTTTTTAGTTATATAAGGGTTCCGTTCTTTTTTTCTAATATCTTTTTTAATTTTTCGTGGTTACGTTTATCGTTTTCGGTTGCCGCCGGGTTTTCCATTAGCCTTTCTGAAATTTCCAGGGCTTTGTTTGTCGAACCTTCTTTTTTATATTTTCTTACGAGAGCACGGTAAGCTTTGGCTGCTAAATGTTTGAGGCCAGAAGGAAAACTATTCTTCCATTCCTCGGATTTAGCCGCTCTATTGCTAATTTCTAAAGCTATCTCTGCGGCTTTTTCGAATTCCCCTGTTTTATATAGCCCGTCGAAATAATAATATAGCGCTGGTTCGTAATCGGTTTCTTTTAAATATATTTCTTCGAGTATAGCTATTCCTTTTCCTAAATCCCTTACGACCTTTTCGCCAACTAATAAACGGCCCAACTCGCTAGCATAATGTTTCCAACGATTACCAGAAGACCGCTTTTCTATTTCGTACGCTTTTTCTAGATAAGCTACAGCCTTTTCTAAATATCCCCTACGTTCTTCGCCTCTTATAAACCACGCCGTGAAGTTACGCCAAGCTATTCCGAACCAATAATTTACTTCGGCCGAATCGACGTCGGGATATTCGCGCTCGATTCTTTCGATAGTATTTAACATCTCTTTTCCCGTAGAATATAAACCCCCAGATACTTTCTCTAGTTCTCGGATAGCTTTTTCTACCACTCCAAACCACACCCTTCGGCGTCGCGGGCCTAATGGGCCCCGTTTCATTTTCTTGATCTTAAAATATTACCCAAGCCGGCGTTTAGCCGGACTTGGTTAGTATCTCATCACGCGCGGCACACGAGGCACCGTAACAATGCGCGTCCACGATCCCGTCTACGGCGCGCCACAGGTTCTCGAGGTCGGCGAGCGGTAGGTCCGCCGCGGCGGCGAGGTCGCGGACCCCGGCGCGGCCGACGGCTTCCTCGGCGGCGTACGCGAGGACCTCAGCCCGCTTCTCCTCGGCGTCGTCCGTGCCGTACGGGAAAAGGGCCTGGAGCTTCGTGTCAATCTTCTCGACGTACTCCTCGCGCGTCAATTCACCCTCGGTCGCCATTTCCTATTTTAAAAGCTCGTAAACCTCCTCGCGGCGGTCGAAAAATATTTCACGTACTGGCGTGAAAACTATAAGTAACCCCGCAAGGGTGTGACCGATGCGTTCGTGGAGAACAGTCTGATCCATTTCCGTTAAATACCAACTGGGGTGTTCGTGTGTACCTTTAGCCGGGAGGCGCGATGGAGAAGGATGCCGGCGGCCACGAAACTATAAATCACGGCGAAGGTGAATACGTAAAAGGGGACATATCGACCAACACAGCGGAGTCTTATTTTGCGTTGCTCAAGCGTGGTGTTCATGGTACATTTCATCATATCTCAAAAAAACATCTCCACCGTTATTGCGATGAGTTTTCATTCCGGTGGTCTAATCGGAAAGTAACCGATGGAGAACGAGCCGAGGAAGCCGTTAAGGGCTCGTTCGAAAAACGGATTTCGTATAAGAACGTTGTGGAAGGAGATAAATAGGTATCTTATGGTTAGTGGCGGTGGGTGTGGGACTCGAACCCACGAAACCTCCCTCCTTAGTTGAAGGTTTGACCACGTTCCTAAGACGTGCGCAATATGCCCATTCTGCCAACCCACCGCCACAAGGACGAGCGGCTTGGTTCAAGGGAATCTTATTTAGCGGTAGATGGCTTTAACTCTACCGAGTGAAGTACCTGAAGTGTTTGTGTGGGCTCCATTAGTCCAGATTTCAATAAACCAATCCTTATCGACCGGCTTTATATTCTCGATAACGTAGGCACTATAAACCGCTTCGAAACTCTTGCCCGAAATCGGCCGTGGTTTTTCTTCCTTGTGGAGTTCGAACCAACAATAGAACCATGGTCGGCCTATTAATGCTACGAAAATTGGGCGCGTAGATGGCACACTCCAATTGAGGTTATCGGCCGTGTACCATTGAAACTCGTATTCCTTCCGGTCCTTGAACTCCGTTTTAATCTGGTGGAGTCGAATTGGGTAGTTGATGTATCTATTACCGGAGGGCGTGTCGAAGACTTGGAGGGAGGGGTAGTAGTTAGTACTTCTGCTGTAGTAAGCTATTGAAACCATAATCTTGGTGATTGTCGTAAATCCTTTTTCGTCTATTCTAATCCCCCAGGCCAGGTCGCCCTTGGGGAGCCTCTCATAACCCATAGGTTTGCCGTCGTAATACTTGAAGAAGCCTGTCGCCCAAGCCGACGTTACCAGAACTACTGTTAGGATTATTAAAATCCCCTTTTTCATTTTCATTACCTCCTTCTGTATATATAATAGCAAAAAACTGGAAAATTGTGAGTAAGTATTTAGAATATCCATAGAACGCAAGAGAATGAATAAAAAACAATCCGATAAGAAGCCCAAGAAGAAATACGCGAAACCTCTCTCGCTTTATCCTCTTAAGCCGGAGGAGGCGTTAAAGGCGTTTATGGAAGTAGACCCGGAGAAGATTAAGAAAAAGGAGAGAAAGAAAAAGGAAAAGGGAGGAAAAAAAGGTAAATGTTAGCCCTTAGTAATAAGGGCGGGAGGAAAAGATTGGATAAAGTAGCAGAAGCAGTAGGAATGTTGAAAGGTAGTTTGCCAGAAGACGCATTAGTAGAACCAGTCGAAATAGGAGATAATAAAAGGAGGCTCGTCATGAATCGTCTGAGCGTCGATCTGGAGAATTGCTACGGCATAAAGCAGTGCAAGTATGATTTCGACTTCACTGCCGAGCGTGTATATGCGCTCTACGCTCCAAACGGGGCCATGAAATCATCACTTGCCCAGACGTTTAAGGACATTTCTAATGGCCTACCGTCCAAAGATCGAATATTCCCTGATCGGGTCTCTCGTAGGAGTGTCGTCGATGAGGCGGGTCAGGAGATCGCCCAGGAGAGTGTCTTCGTTGTCCGTCCATACGACGAAGAGTTTGCGCACACAGAGAATACATCCATTCTCCTAGTCAACTCCAAACTGCGGAAGGAATACGAACAATTAAATGACCGGATCGACCGTGCGAAGGCTGCCTTACTGAAAGCCCTGAAATCCCAATCACAATCGAAGCGGGACCTTGAAAACGAAATCTCGTTGGCGTTCACAAGCGCCCCCGGTAAATTCAAAATCGCGCTTACCCGCATCAGAAAAGAACTCTCGGATCAGAAAAATGCCCCATTCACAGACGTTATCTACGACAAGATCTTTGACGATAGGGTATTGGCCTTCTTAGAGACAAAAGATGCGAAGACGGCGATTGAGGGCTATGTAAGGCGGTATAACGAATTGCTAGCTGCATCTATTTATTTCAAGAAGGGTATTTTCGATTACTATAACGCCGGACAGATCGCCAAGAGTCTGGCCGACAACGGTTTCTTCGCGGCAAAGCATACTATTAATCTCAACGCTGAGACGAAACTAGAGATCAAGACGGAGAAGGAACTGGAAAACGTAATTACACAGGAGAAGGCTGCGATACTCAAAGATCAAACACTGGCGAAGCAATTTGATAGCCTCGGCAAATCACTGGCAAAGAATGTCATGCTGCGGGACTTCCGCAAGTACATGCAGGATCACGAGACTCTGTTGGCCGAACTAGCGAACGTGGACGAGTTCAGGCAGAACATCTTCAAGTCTAACCTGAAAGTCCACTACGATCTGTATCAGAACCTCATGAATGAGTATGACTCCGCAGAAGCAAGAGCGGCGGAAATAGAGGCTGAAGCGGCCAGAGAGCGGACCCAATGGGAGGACGTAATCAAAATCTTTAACTCGCGCTTTATAGTACCATTCAAACTAGAAGTGGAGAACAGAACTGCTGTCATACTCGGAGAAGAAAAGGTCATCACATTGGGCTTCACCTACCGGGACGGTAACGAAGAGAGGGCTATTGATAAAGATGCTCTACTACAAGTCCTGAGCACTGGTGAGAAGAAGGCATTCTATGTGCTCAACATCATCTTTGAAGTCGAGACAAGGAAGAAGGAACGCCGGGAAACCCTCATGGTTATTGATGACATCGCCGACTCCTTTGATTACCAAAATAAGTACGCCATCGTTCAGTACCTGAAGGATATTAGTGACGACCCGTTGTTCAAACAGATCATCATGACACATAATTTCGATTTCTTCCGTACCATTAACCTCAGATTTGTACGGTACTCATACTGCCTCATGGCGACAAGAACAGCCGACGGAGTGTCGATCAGACAGGCGGCTGGAATCAGGAACGTGTTTGTAAATGACTGGAAGAAGCACTTCTTTGACGATCCTAAGAAGAAGGTCGCGTCCATTCCTTTCATGCGAAATCTCATTGAATGGACGAAGGGCGAAGGGGACCCGGCGTTTGTGAAGCTGACATCTCTTCTGCATTGGAAACAGGACTCTCCCGGCATCACAGAAGCGCAGCTGGACGGGATTTACAATCAGTTATTTACCCAAAGCGAGACGGGTGGAAATGGCGCAAGGCCGGTGGTAGATCTCATTCATGAGCAAGCCCGACAATGCATGACAAATGGGTCGGACTTTGCCTTGGAGAATAAGATAGTACTCGCGGTGGCCATACGGCTTGGGGCCGAACAATACATGGTAGAGAGGATTGACGACCTGACGATCACAGGCGACGTGAAATCCAACCAGACATCGTTTCTGTTTGACAAATTCAAAGAAACGTTCTCGATGGACACGGAGACAATAGAGATACTAGGGCGAGTTGTGTTGATGACACCGGAGAACATTCACCTGAACTCATTCATGTACGAGCCTATCGTGGACATGTCCGACGAGCACCTGCGGCGACTATACGGCGATGTGCAAAGGCTGAACGGATCGATCAGACCAACATGATATTATGGGGGCAAATATCGAAGGTCTGCTTTGTAAAAGGGATAGTTCCGAAGGGTTAATTAGGTTGCCCTGCCCTACCTGCCCTCGCAGGTGAAATGTCCTGTCTTTCCTTACCGTTCCGGGCCGTCCCCGGACGGTGCGGATTATAGGTTGTCGAACTCGGGGCGGTTTACCCAGGCCAACATCCTAGACCAGCGCATAAAGTCTCTCTCCTCGTCGTGGCTGTGGAGGGTGCTATGGTATGTTAGCTTGTGGCACTTGCGGCAACGGAATCTGAGGTTGTAGTAAGGTAGGTATAGCTTAGTAGTTCGTTTATGGCACTTGGGGCATCTAAACCAGTAACGGCTCCCTCCATAGTTGGGGTGCGTGATCGCGAGTTCGTGGGTCTCGTCTATTTTCTCCTTCGCTTCGGTGCCGTCCCTGTATGTAGCTGTAGTCGTGTATTCTAGGCGGTAGGTGTAGGATTCTGGTATCGTGGCGTCGATGGTAAGGCGAAACGTTACCTTGCCGTTGCTGCATACGGCCTCCGCTATCTTTCCGGGGCGTATCCCGCCTTTTTCTAATAGCTCCTTCGTTCCTAGGTGTACGCATGACTCTACGGGTAGGCGGGGGGCGTATCCGTCGTGTCTTCCCCCACTACCATCACCGCCCATAATACCGTATTTTGACTAAATGATTAAGGTTGTTTCCCATAGCAATAACCTGAAACTATAGGCGGGTAAAGGGTTCGCTTGAAATTACCGTTGCGGAAACGGTGTTAGATTTTGTAGGATTCTGTGCAATTTCGAAAACCATCATATCGCATATAGCTATTAGGGAAAGTGGGGCCGGGGTATAGTGGCTTAGGTGCCCCGACCCCTACCTGTGGCCTCTATTAATACGTCTCTATAATATATATACCCCCCTATATATGTTGTTACCGGTGTTACCAGTGTTACCCCCGTTACCAGTGTTACCAGTGTTACCGGAGCCTTTTAGTACGGTAACGACGGTAACACCCGGTAACAGTTAGGGTGTTACCGTTTTTTTCATGCGGGGTATCAGAAATCTGCTGCGGTAACACCGGTAACGGGGTATGTATACCCCCCGTCGGGATTTCGGTCTACTTGGCCCTTTGCGTACATACGACCTAGCATAACCTTGATAGTGGTGCGGGGTTCTCCTATAACTTCGGCCACCTCTGCGGGGGTCATTGGTCCGCCGGCCTCCTCTAGGATAGCTGCTATTTCCGCTCGGTTCCCCGCTAATGCTTCGCTGGCGCGCCCAAGGTTCTCCCATTTACCGCCGTCGAACGCGAGGGCTAGTTCCTGGGCCTCTACGTCTCGGCCTCGTATGTGTAGAATCCCCTCGGTGTCGTTCTTGCGCTCGAGTACGGCGATGGTGTCGGTGGCGCCGGTTAATGCGGTGCTCCCCAAGGGCTCGTCTAGGGGATCGCCTCGCTGTCCGGCCGTAGCCTTGCGGGTATGGTGAATTACGATAACTGAAACGTTCATGTCGTTAGTCCAACGGCGTAGCTGGGCGAACGCTTCATAATCGACCTCGTATATATTGCTGCTATCTTTGCGTAACGGTTTAAAACAAACCCACGGGTCTATAATTATGCAGGAGGGCTTGTATTTCTTTACGTCCGCGGCTAGCTCGTTTAAGGCTTGGGGCATTTGCCATGGCGGGTGTGGTATTAGTATCAGGTCTTTACCGGTAATGCCTAGTTTCTTGGTCCGGGACTTTAGACGGCGCTCGTAGTCCTCGTAAGTTGCGTAGACTACCTTCCCTTTTATTCGCGCTCCCCATTGTAACGCAAGCCAAGATTTACCTATCTTGGTGCGGCCGGCAAGTAGGGTTATGCCGGTAGGTACGAGTCCGGGTATCAACCATTCAGGCTCGGGGAATTCCATTGAGGCTAGGTCGTCTGGGGTGTAACGCGGGGTGTCGATGGCGGCGGGGGGCGTGATGGTGGTATCGACGTAACGAGCGACGTCGGCCCAAATAGCGGCGGCCGATTTGCCGTCCTTGTAACTCTGTAGTTTTTGGGCTGCTGTGTCGAGTGCCCGCTTGTCGCGGGCTTCTATCATGATGGCTATGACGGCGTGGGGGTCCTCGTAATTGTGGAGTTCAATCGCCCGGGCGCTTCGGCTTATAAGGTCTTTGGGTATGGCCGCAGTGCCGGCTTTGGGGTTGGCGGCGACTGCCTTCCAAATCTTAAAAACTGAGGGGTCGCAAAATAGGTCCTTGGTAACTCTATCGGCCAGGGGTTCGACGGCTTCCCAATTCACGAGCGCCGCTGCGACTAGAGTTTCTTCGGGGCTGTATGTTGTTTCGGGCGGGGGTTGGGGTTTCTTGGTCACTTTCTCACCCGCCGCCGTGCGGGGATTTTCGTTTGCCACAGGTTAGAGCCTCCGAGAGATGGGGTTGATGGGATGGGTTTTTCATCGTTGGTCTCCTTTCCTCTCTCTGTTTATGTATCTTCCCTCAATTAATATATCGTCTAGTCAATATTGTGGCGGTCGGTAGTTTCATTTGTTCACGGTTTAACCTCCTACGTTACGTTGGTTATCCCTACCGCGAGGTCGTCGTAATATATCTCTAGTAGGGTATTAAAAACGAATGTCGCGCGGCCTGGGTAGCTGTCCAGAAAAGCTTTTAGGGTTTCGCGCTCGTCGTCCTTTACGGTATCAAGTAGTACGAGTTCTGCCGCGTGGTCTGATGGGTATGGTAAGCGTTTGAAGTGAAATACCTTGTCCTGGCCTTTGGCGTAGTCGAACTTGATGGCTATGGTATCGGCCGGGGGGTTATCCGCTAACCATGCAAGGATTTCGTCCTGTTCTTCTTCGGGCATGTAGTCTCCTCGGTTACGGGTTGGGGCGGGGGGCGGCATCCTCAGTCGCACCTCCGCCTTCGTCCCCGTCGATTAGGAGGGTTATAAAATCACTTAGCAACATCGTAGCCGTTGCCGGTTCATGGTCTGCTCTGCATATGGCGAGGGGCGATCGTCCGTCCGTCGCGTCTTGCGCCTGGCACAACGCTGCCTGTACGTTTATCCGCTGGCCGACTTTGCACTCTACCCAAAAGGGTGTCCCCTCAACGTCGGGGGTCTCGGTTCCGTCTCGTGGTTGGGCGAGTCCTCGGCGGGCCTCGGGGTAGACAACGCGTAATGCTTTGGCAACGTCGCGTTCGAATGTCTTGCCCTTGACTATGGACTTCCGGCTCATCTATTACTCCGAAGGTTTAACTTGATATGAGGCGTAGCTGGCGACGCTATATGTTGTGTTGGCCGAAGTTTCAACGGTAACGGCGGCTCGTAATTCACCGTGCTTTGCGGAGTGTTAGCAAGTAGAATTCGACGTTGGGCTCTAATATTAAAGTCGAGCGCCGATAAAAACGAATAGAGCCAAGGTAGCAAACCGTTAAATAATTCTGCGAGCTCCGCGTCCGCTTTTGCAACCTCGATTAATTCGGCGTCGTCTAATTCGCCTTCCCTTCGTTTCGTCGCGAGCTCCGCGTACCTCGGCTCTAATTCGTATACACGCCTAAACGTATTGACTTCCGTGTATCTGTCGTCGTCGTCAAGGGGCTCCGCGTTCGCGCCGCCTGGTAACGTCAACTCGAGCGCCCCAACCTCGGGCCTAAACTCCGGCCCTAGCTTGCCTTGCTCTAGTAACACCCGCAACAAAACGGCCCAGGCTCGGCCGAGCGTAGCCGCCCGCTCGCGCGAACGTGGCGGCCGTAATTCCGCCTGGGCGTCGCGGCCTAGCCGCGGACGCATAAAACTTTGCCGAAGTCGTGTTATAGAATTTGCAACTTCCCAGGCACCGTCCCAGGCCGCTAATTCTTTTATAGCCGTGCCTTGCGTATGAGCTAAATTTATTACGCGGTCAACGGCGACGAAGCAATAATTAAACTCGGCCTTCGGCAAGTGGATTTCGTATGCCGCTTTTACGGCGGACGTAATATCACTTACCAGGTCAAGGACCTTTAGCACCCGCGTCCGGGTCGCCTGTTGGCGTGTAGGCTCGGGCTTGGGGGTTAGTGTAGGAATTAAGATGTCTAACATGGTAACGTTCCGTCGAGAAATCGGTCTTGGTCTGCCTGTTCTTTCGCGACGTCGCAACAATGCTTCAATTCCGCGGGGGTGGCGTCGGCAAGGTTGAAGGATCTGCGGCGTTTGGGAAAGTATTCTTTGGCGACCAGCGGAGATAATTCGATAATATCCGCGCCTCTGGCCACGGCTTCTTGTAATGCTGCTCGGTCGCGGTTTGCGACTTCTCCCTTGTCGTCTACGAGTGCGAAGAAGTAATCAAGTTTGATGTCGATAGCTTTGAATAGGGCCTCTAAGCCTTCCGCGAGTCCGGCGATGATGGCCCAATATGCCCGTGCTTGTTTGTGGGCTTCGTTCATTTCCTCACCGTTACGGCTTTGTTTACCTTCCCGGCGTTCGCGGCGTTGTGGGCCTGTATGTGGTGCCGGTCTGCGTTCGTTACGTTAACCGTTATGTTATTGACGGGCCGCGTTTCGACGCTGACCTCGGGGGCGGGTGTGGCTGTGGGGCTTATCATCACGTTGGGGGGCATTACTGGAATGTTAAACATACGAGCGAGCGGTCCAAGGATTAGTTCTTGACCTGCCCTGCCTCGTGGGAATATTCCCAACGCTTCGGCCTCGCCTTGTTCGGCTGCGTTTATAAGCTGGTTGCCCCAAGGGATATAATGGCCTCCGGGTTTGGCTGGTAGTACGCCCAACAATCCGCGGCCGGCCTTGACGACGCCACCTCTTCCTAACATCATAGTTGCGCCTTGCGACGCGCCGCCCGTTAAGAGACTAAGCACGGCCATAATTCCGAGAACGACTAATTTATGAACGAGCTCCTCTGCGACTTTCGTTCCCAACACGACGGCGAAGTCGTCGATGGCCTGGCGTATCTCCCCGGATTTTAGGCCCTCGACGATGTACGGCGCCGGGTCAACGTAGTTGGCTAGGTGTTCGGATGTTTCCTGTATGCGTTCAAGTTCTCGGTCGTGGTGTTCTTCCTTTACCTCCTCGATACGTTCGAGGCTTTCGAGTTGGCTTTCCTCGGTTTCCTCAAGTCGTTCTGTCGGGCGAACGTTTAGCCCTGCGGTTCTTCCAGCCTCGGCCCATTCCCACTTTTCCGCTCGGGGTATTCGTAGTTCGGCGGGGTCCTCTGGTGTTCCTACTCGTCGGCCCTGGTATGCGCCGGGAGATTTCTGTCTCCATCGCTTGTATCGTTTCTGAGCCCAAAACTCGTGCTTGCCCCAAGGGTCCTGTTGTTGCTGGTCTCGCTGTCCGCGGAAGACGTCGGAGTCGTAGTAGATAGAGGGGTAGCCTTCGAGTGGGTCTCCGCCCCAACCTTTCATACTGCGCCACGCTGCGCTCTTGGAGGGGTCTGGGCGCGGGGGCGGCTCTTGGTAGCCGCCTCGTGCCCTGTCTATCCCGGCTCGTGTCATGCCGTACATCGCGCCTGGGGTTATTCCAAGTAAATATTCGTTTACGCGCGGGTCAACGTTCTTTATGTAATACCTATCGGCGGCGTCTTTTAGTAGGGGGTCGTATCTGTTCAGTACGGCTCCGATAACGGACGGCGAAAAAGCTGCGGCAACAATCGGTAGTGCCGATGGTGAAACACCTGCTAGCCTCTTGCCACCTGCCGGGCCTCTGAGTGAGTCGGGTGCAAGGTCGGGCCTTAATCCGTCTGGTCGGTATGCGCCGCCTGGGGGTGGCCTGACTCCTCCGGCTGGTTTATATTCCATCATCTTCTTGATACTCGAAAACGCTCTTTGGGCGTCCCTCTCGTTCTTGGTAATGGCTAGGAGTTGGGCGTTCATATCCGCGAGGACACCTGCGGCCTTGGTGCCTTCCTTCGCAAGTGCGGCGAGGTTGTTTATCGCGGTCTTGGTTTTGCCTATCTCCGCTAAGACGTTAGCAACGCCTAACGCCTTGCGCTGTAGCTTTTCCATCGTCTCGCCTATGCCGGCGGTAACGGCTTCTAGTTCGGAGTCGTCAACCTTGACCTCTAAATCTAACCGTCCGCTTTTTACTACCATAATTATCTCATCTCGTAATAGCTGTGTAGTTGACGTGCGGCTTTTTCAATCCACGGCAAAGTCCAATTAATCGGCCGCGCTATTTGAGCGGGTTCATATCTGTAATGGGCTTTAACCGGGACCGACTTGTTCCGTAGTATTCGGATATGGGCCGGGACGTGTACGAGCCGGCGTTTGTGGCCGTAATAGAAATCGGCTGCGTAGGGACATTTGGTTTCTATCTTGGCCTCTCCCTTGACCGGCCGCCAACTGCGCCGGAGTCTTCCGGTGTCGGTTCCCGTAACTCCCCCGTACTTCAAGACGCGTTGAGATACTTTCCAAGGTGGTATGCCACCCTGGGTGTGGGCTTCCTCGACTATCCCTAGCATAAGCAACCGTAGGTTTTTATGAAGTGGCTCTCTGCTCTTGCCCTTCCCTAGCCTCTCCTTAAACGGTGGGGATTCGGTATAGCGGATGGTGGCGGTTACGATCACGCGGGCCTCGTGTCTGCGAAGTTGAGCATCTTGTCTAAATCCTTAGCGTCAACCCGCAACCGTTTCGCTAAGAGGATTTTTGTTTTCTCCTCGGTTATCCTATTCCCGTACCGCAACGCATACTTAACGGCGTAATAATAGTAGTCGCGGTCCTCGGGGTTTATTCCCTTCGACGCTTCCGCGGCTTCCTCGTCCGGTATGTCTGTACCCGCACGAAGGGCGCGGAGGTAACCGGGTTCCTTCTGTCTTTTTAATATGGTGAGCAAGCGGCCTAAGCCGTGGTCGGGGTCGTCGATGTAGCCTCTCCGGTCGCGGTAGAGCTTGAAGAATAGGAGGGTCGGTTGGGGTATGCTGACCGTCTCGTGGTCGGTTTCAAAGTGAACGCAATCGTTATAAATTTCTGGAATCATGGCGAATTCCTCCGGCCCTGACGGCCTCAACGGTCTCAGCGGTATTTAATAGACAAAAAGCCCGGGAGTGTCCTCCGGGCTTTGGTTGCTCGTTTACCGAATAGTTAGCGTCGTGGTCGTCGTCGCTCTGTCTTTGGGTGTATACGTGGAGGAACGCTAACGTTGGGCTGGGTGCAATAAGCGTCCGTTGCTTAGTATCGACGCTGGTGTGGTTGGCGCATTTTTCCACCTTGCGGCGATTGGCTTCTATGACCTTCATAGCTTCGCGGTGCCACTTAATCGCGAGGCGCTTGTCTATACGCCGCATCGCTTCTGCGTAGTATTCGGGGGTAAGGACTTCCTTCCCCAACTGGCGGTTGATTACCTCGACTGCCTTGCGGGCTTCTTCGAGTTCTTCGGGAGTTATGGAGTTATGAATTTGTGCCTTGATTTGTGCCATAGTTTCACTGCTACGACGACGCCGGCATAAATGCCGGTACCGACGCACACTTATAAATATTAGTGTTTTGAGGGGGTTGATTAGCGAGGGCGTAAAATATATTAATATACGACGGCTTGCAAAGCCGCCGCTCCGCCAACTGAGCTACGCCCCCTTTCAGACATATTTTAATATCATGCCGAGACGCGGTCAAGCAGAAGCATCGACTAAGCGTTTGAGCCAGCGCGCCGCGACG
>SDBS01000976.1_pt1 | contig 28833 bp, 28 predicted proteins | sample 2277091 | NCBI WGS metagenome assembly SDBS01 (sample SAMN10404972, study PRJNA504765) | marine sediment metagenome | isolation source: marine sediment core GS10_PC15, 163 cmbsf | place: Arctic Ocean: Southern Knipovich Ridge | collected 2010
AATATTTGAAAATTGTAAAGATTTGGAAGTTGAATGCTGGGGGTTTAAAGACGTTGGATTACCAGTAGTTGAAATGAAAAAATTAGTCAAAGCCATGAAAAAAGCAAATAAAAAAACTTTTTTAGAAGTAGTTAGCCTTGGCGAAAAAAAAGGTTTAAAGGGGGCAAAACTCGCAGTGGAATGTGGATTTGATTATTTAATGGGAACCGAGTTTTATGAATCAATAGCAGATTATCTAATTGACAAACACCCAAAATATTATCCTTTTTGCGGAAAAATTTATGGTTCCCCTAGCATATTAGATGGTTCTGTAAATGAAATAATAGATCACGCGAAATATGTTTTAAAGAATGGAGCGGAAGGAGTCGATCTTTTAGCATACAGATATATAAAGGAAGATGCAGACAAAAAACTTATCAGAGAATTTTTAGACCAAATTAGAAAACCTGTTATTTTGGCTGGAAGTATTGATAGTTGGGATAGACTGGAGAAAGTTTTAAACTATAAACCCTGGGGATTTACTATTGGAAGTGCTTTCTTTAATAAGAAATTTGTGGAAAAAGGTTCATTCAAAGATCAAATTATAAATGTTTTATCTTAATCAAAAAAATTTAGGAGGATAAAAGTATGAAAAAAATGAAATTTGGGGGGCTAATGCCTGCCATTATAACCCCCATGGATAAAGATGGTGAAATAGATTTTGAGGGGTTAAAGAAAAATGTTGAATTTTACACAGATGCAGGATGTACGGGTATTGTAGCAAATGGTTCTACCGGAGAAGCTGTCAATTTAAGCCGTGAAGAGAGAATTGCAATTGTAAAAAAGGTAGTTGAAATTGTAAAGGGAAAAGTAAAAGTCATTGCAGGAACAGGTGCTCCAACTACAAATGTAACTATACAATATACAAAGGATGCAATGAATACAGGTGCTGATGCAGCTTTAGTCATTACTCCCTTTAATGCAATTCCGAATAAAGAGGGGCTTTATTTACATTACAAAGAAGTTGCAGAAGTCGGGATTCCGGTAATTATGTATAATTTACCCCAACATACTGGCGTAGAAATTGATTTAGAAACAATGGGGAGACTTGTAAAGTTAGACAATATAGTAGGTTTAAAAGAATCTAGTGGAAATTTAAGCTATTTTGGTGAAGTAATTCGTCGCTTTAGCGAAGACATTACACCGATAAGCGGATGTGATGACTTAATTTTGCAGACTTTATCGATGGGGATCCCTGCTCTTATTTTAGCTTTTGGGAATATTGCTCCCAAGATGATCATTGAAATTTTTAATGCTATAAAAAACAACGATTTCAGTTCTGCCCGGGAAAAGTATTATAAATTGTTACCTATGGCTCGGGCAATTGGAGATTCGGTGAACTTCCCAGCTCCCATAAAAGAAGCTGTTCGTTTACTAGGCAGACCAAGCGGACCACCTCGTTTATCAACTTTACCGGTTGCCCAAGAAGAATCTAAAGAAATTCGTAAAAAATTAATCTACGCGGGTTTATTGTAATAAGGAAAATATAAAAAATATCAGATGAAAATGCATTAAAGGGGAGTTGTAATGAATCAATCTCAAATTGAAAAAGTCCTTGATTTATTAACACATGGAGTCTATATCGTTGGAGTAAAACATGGATCAAAAATAAATGGAATGACTGCTGCCTGGGTAAATCAGGTATCCAGCCAACCACCCATGATTTCTGTTGCCATAGGCAAAACTCATTATACCAGTGAATTAATATCTCAAGCTAAATCATTTTCTATTAATATTCTTTCCTCTAATCAAATGGGATTAGCCCGAAAATGTGGTTTTTCCTCTGGCAGAGATCAAGATAAACTTCAAGCAGAAGAACTCACATATCAAGCGACCGGAGCCCCGATTCTCAATAATTGTACTGCTTATCTTGATTGTACGCTATCCCATCAATTTGAAGTAGGTGACCATATTTTATTTATCGGAACAGTAATGAAAGCAAATATCAAAAATCGATCTGTTCTCATTTTCAAATCTAGTGATTTTTTTAATTAACCAAGGGGGAGGTATAAAAAATGGAAGTCAAAGTTATCAAAGGAGATCAATCCAGAGTTTTTATGGATGGTCCGGAAGTATGTCGCGAATATACTGTTACTGGTAAGATTACTTTTGGCAGCTCAACTTTATTACCCGGACAAACGGGTGGAGTTGATCCTGGACATCCGAATTCACATGAGATTTTTTTTGTAAGTCGTGGGGAGGTATTAATGCATACTCCTAATGATGGTAAATACTATAAACTTTCCGAAGGAGACATAATTATTATTCCTGAGAGTGTTCCGCACCAGCTAACTAATATTAGTTCCGAAAAAGCGGTTATTACCTGGAGCTGTGCACCAAGCCCAGAGCAATAAATAGAAGGAGATTAAAAATGAAATATATTTTAGCAGTAGATTTCGAAAGTAGACATTGAATTGAGAAAGGAATTATGAGAATTAATAGATATCTTTTTCAAGAATTTTTCAAAGTTTGTTTGGTTTATTGGTTTTTTGATTATATCTTTATAGTTCATTGAATATAACAGTTATATTTTCTCAAAATATCAACTTTACACAAGGCTTAATTTGGATTTAAAAAAGGAAAGATATGAAAAACAATGTTTTTTTTAAAGGAATAGAGGGAGCCAGGCGCCGTTCTATTTACCATGCTTGTGGTTACAGCACTCAGGATTTAACCCGACCCCATATCGGTATTGTCAATGCTTTTAACGAAGCTACCCCCGGTCATACCCACTTACGTTCTTTTGCTGAAGCAGTCAAATCGGGTATATGGCAGGCAGGAGGCGTACCTTTTGAGTTCAACACTATTTCTACCTGTGGTGCGATTTGCGTGGGGACGAAACATCTACGTTACGAATTAGTCCTAAGAGATATTATTGCTGCTTCGATAGAAATTGTTGCTACTGAACATCTATTTGATGGGTTGGTACTGTTGTCTTCTTGTGATAGTATTATTCCCGGTCAAATTTTAGGAGCAATTCGTGTAGATGTTCCCTCATTGATGGTGACTGGAGGCCCCATGCTCCCCGGCAACTACCATGGACGAAAAATCCTGCAAAATGAATTTGATGAGTTAATATTGAGTTATTCTGATAATCCAACCATTTCTCCTGAAGAAATTACTTCTATGGAAGAAGTGGTCAATCCTACTCCGGGAGCATGCCCTTTAATGGGGACAGCCAATACCATGCAAATTCTATCCGAAGCCCTGGGTTTATCTCTACCTGGGACTTCGACTATTCCTGCTGTCTTTTCTGAGAAAATTGCCACTGCCCGGGCAGCCGGTCGAAGGATTGTTGAAATGGTTAATCAAGGTTTATCCATTAAGAAAATCATCACCCTTCCTGCCTTACGAAATGCTATTCGGGTTGATATGGCCATTGGTGGTTCCACCAATGCTGTTTTACACCTCTTAGCTTTTGCCCAGGAATTAGGGCTTTCCCTCCCTTTAGAGGAATTCGATCATATTAGTCGGCAGATTCCTTGTATTTGTTCGGTGATTCCCAATGGACCTCATGACGTGACCGAGTTTCACGGAGCAGGGGGTGTCCCTGCCGTCTTAAAAGAATTACAGGAGTTTTTGGAATTAGAGGCTCTCAATGTGAGCGGATCTACTGTGGGAGAGATCGCCTCTCGAGCTGTTAACCAAGACCCGCGAGTTATCAGGTCACTTGCAGACCCGGCTAATCTCCAGGAAGGATTAGCGATATTGCGGGGTAATGTCTGCCCCCAGGGAGCTATCTGTAGGCCCTCTTCTTTTAAATCTCAAATGTTAAAATTTTCCGGTAAAGCCCGGGTTTTTGATTCAGATGAGGCAGCTTATCAAGCCATTCGAAACGGTCAAATCAAAGGTGGAACCGTAGTAGTTGTTCGCTATGAAGGTCCTCAAGGTGCACCTGGGATGCGTGAAGTGATGCTCTCTACAGATGCCATCTTTGGTATGGGTTTAGACAGCTCAGTAGCCTTGATAACGGATGGGAGATTTTCCGGATTTACCCGGGGAGCCTCTATTGGCCATGTGGCTCCGGAAGCGATGGTAGGAGGACCCATTGCCCTCATCCAGGATAATGATTGGATTGATATTGATATTCCTCAACGTAGACTCCACCTACGGGTTGATGAGGTTGAATTAGCTCACCGCCGTTCTCGTTGGGTTCAACCGGCATCCGAGGTAAAAAAAGGTATTTTGGCCATTTATGCAGCCCTAACTGGTCAGGCGGATAGTGGTGCGATGTTAGAGATAAACTTAAAGAAATAAAATTAACATATCATTGTTAAGTAAAAAGCAACTTAAAAGGATAGGACAGAAAATATTAGGAGATATTAATTTAAGATAAAATACTAAAAAAATATTCATTGAACGAAAGGGAAAAATATGTTAGTAAAAGGTGGCAGGCCTTTTTATGGAGAAGCATTAGGTATTTTAATGTTAGATATGCAAGCCCCGCTTATTCCTGGAAATGTTGGAAACGCAAATTCATATAATTTCCCGGTTCGGTATAAAATCCTTGATTCCATACCTTCTGACTGGTGGTGTGATGAACAGGGGCCTGATAATAAAAGATTTGAAATATTTTTGGAAAAAGCAAAAGAATTGGAATCCGAAGGGGTGAAAGCAATAACTACGGGTTGTGGATTTTTTGCAACTTATCAAAAAAGAGCCGCAAAAGAATTAAATATTCCATTGTTTACATCACCCTTATTGTTGGTACCTATAGTTTCCCGAATGATTGGAGAAAACAAGCGGGTAGGTATTATAAGCGCAGGTGGAGAACATTTAACCCAGGGGGAATTTTTAGAGAACGTAGGAATTAATTCATTAATCCCTATAGCAGTAGGAGGATTAGAAAATACCGAGGAATTTCATCATGTTCATGTCACTCAAAAAAAGAAAGATATTGATCCTGAAAAGATGAAAAAAGAAGTAGTTAATGTAACAAAAAAATTATTGGCCAAGAATCCAGACATAGGAGCTTTTGTGTTCGAATGCAGTGATATTCCCCCTTATGCAAAAGCTGCAGCCGAAGCCACGGGATTACCAGTATTTGATTTTATCAGTTTTGCCCATCTGGTTTACTGGGCATTGATTCCTCGCTGCTATGCTGGGTTTATGTAAAAAAGAAGGAGGTGATATAAATAAAATAAATTGAAGTTTCAAAGCATTTAGTTAATTTAAAAAATTTAAAGGAGATATAAAATAATGAAAAAATATTTTATTTTGAGTGTGTTTATTTTAATGTTGATGTTTGTATTTTCTGCAAGTAGTTTTTCGGCAGAGAAAATACTATTTGCTGTTGTTGGACCAATGACTGGCGATAGTGCTGCTCAAGGAATCCAGATACAAAATGCTGCTAAGCTTGCAGTCCAAGAAATAAATGGATCAGGTGGTGTAGCTGGGAAGGAATTTGAATTTATTGTAGGAGATGATGTCGCAAACCCAAATCAGGCTGTTATGTTAGCACAAAAATTTGGTTCAAATAAAGACATACTATTTGTTTTAGGCCACAATAATTCTAGTTGTAGTATTTCTGCTCTACCTAATTGGGAGAAAGCCGGAATACCACTCATTTCTCCAACCAATACCAATCCAACAATTACTAGACTAGGTCATAAAAATTATTTCAGAGTAATCGCTAATGATGACATCATGATTAATCAATTATCAAAATTAGCGATTATTGAACTAGGCTTTGAAAATCTAGCGGTTATTTGGGAAAATTCAGATTATGGAAAAGGGATGCGTGATGTAGCAGTAGAGGCTATTCCAGAATTAGGAGCAAAAGTATTAGGTGATGAAACTTATGTCCCTGCAGTTGACAGAGATTATTCTGCTCAAATTACTAAATTTAAAGGTGCAGGTGTAGATTGCGTATTATTCTTGGGAGAATATACTGCCGGTGCTTTATTTTTAAAGCAATCTGTAAATCTTGGTTTTAATGCAAAAGTCGTTGGCTCAAGCGGTTGTTCCAATCCCAAATTAATCGAAATTGCTGGTGAAGCATCTGAGGAATTTTATGCAATTAGCGGTTTTGATCCTAATGACCAGAGAGAAAAACAAGCTAAATTTATAAAAGATTTTTTAACCGTTTCTAAAGATAAACCAGGTGAATGGGGAGCTCATGCCTATGATATTGTTTACATGGTTAAAAAAGCCATTGAAATGGGTGGAACTACCAGAGAAAAATTAATTGAAGTTCTTCATCAAGATGATTTTAAGTATGATGGAGTAACAGGTCTGATTAATTTCGATGAGTATGGAGATGTACCTGGTAAAAATTCCTTAGTTTTAAAAGTCGAAGGTGGAGAATTTACAACCTTTGTTCCTACAAAATTTTAATTGAAAAAATTAACTTAGGTTCATTAACTATTTCGGCGGTGATGAGAATCACCGCCGAAATTATAGTTAATAATACTTGAAATGAGCACATATACGCAAAATAAATATCTTTAGAAAGGTTGGTTATTTTATGTTTTTTCAATATTTGATTAATGGCTTGAGTATAGGGAGCATCTATGCTTTGATAGCTATTGGATATAACATGGTTTATGGAATTTTAGAACTACTTAATTTTGCTCATGGAGATGTATATGCAGTCGGTTGTTTTGTTACTTTTACATTACTTCTAATGAAACAAAACATATTTCTGGCGATTATATGCGGTATGTTAGTTGGATATATTATGAATACATTAGTTGAACGTTTCGCATATAGATCAGTTCGTTTTTCTGGAAGAATTACTCCAACAATTAGTGCTGTGGGGATTGCATATATCATGAGGAATGTAATTATGAAGGTTTGGGGGCCAGAAACTTATCCGTTTAATGTAGGAATAAAAGGAACTCAAATAGAATTTGGTAATTTTATTTTTGGCACTCTTCAGATTTATATTTTTTTTATAGCTATAAGTTTAATGTTGCTAATTAGTATTTTAATGAAACGAACTAAATTAGGGCAATCAGTTATTGCAATTTCTCAAAGCATTCCTACCTCTGCTCTAATGGGTATTCCGGTGAATAAAACTATCTCAATGGTATATGGTGTGGGTGGTGCTCTAGGTGTCATAGGAGGAATTCTTTTTTGTATATATTATGAGAGTATTTTTTTAGGTATTGGTTTTATGCTCGGGACAATGAAAGCCTGGATGTCTTCCATTCTAGGAGGCATAGGTAGCCTTAAAGGAGCAGTCATTGGCGCTTTGGTTTTAGGTTTAACGGAGAGCTTTGTAGGGGGGTATGTTTCTACTTTATATCGTAATGCTTTTGTATGGGGATTTTTTATATTATTTATTTTAATTCGACCAATGGGCCTTTTCCCAGCACAAATTTCTGAGAAAGTATAGGGTGAATATAAGATGATAAGCAAGAACAAAAAAATTAATTATGGACTAATTATTGTAATAATTACTATGTTTCTCCCTTTTATTGTAAGAGATGAATATCAGCTCCGGATTATCAACATGGTGTTATTATATTCGATTGTTGCCCTATCGATAAATCTGATCGTTGGTTTTGCAGGGACATTAGATATGGGAAGATCTGCCTTTGTTGGACTTGGTAGTTATTGGTCAGCAATAATGATGTTACGCTTTAACTTACCATTTTTTATTGCTTTTATTTCAGCAGGTCTTTTTTGTGCATTTATTGGTTTCCTTTTAGGAATGCTTTGCCGTAGATCTTCTTTTGATTATCTTACATTAATTACCATAGGTTTTAACGTAATATGTTTACAAGTTTTTTTAAACTGGATTCCGGTAACAAACGGGGCAATGGGTCTGCGTTTAGTTCCTCCTCCGATGTTATTTGGATTTTCATTTGATACAAACTTCAGGTTTTTTTACTTTGCCTTATTTTTGTTAGTTCTTTGTTACATTATCATTCAAAGAATTACAAAATCAAAGATTGGTAGAGCTTTTGAAGCACTTCGAGATGATCCAATTGCTGCTTCATATTCTGGAATTAACGTTGCGAACTTTAAAGTGATAAACTTTTCTATTGCATCATTTTTTACCGGAATTGCTGGTTCTGCTATAGTACATTATACCAATTATTCTTCTCCTTTTACCAGCACTTTAGATGAATCCATTTATCAGTTACAGATGGTAATACTAGGGGGATTGGGAAGTTTGCCAGGTTCAATTTTGGGAGCCTTAATCTTGGTAGTAGCACCTGAAATATCTCGTACTTTTTATGAGTATCGTTTAATGTTTGTTGGTATTATTATGGTTGCTATGATGATATGGTCACCCAATGGAATTTTAGGTAAAAACGGTATTGGAGAAAAAGTGATAGGAATACAAAACTTTATTACGATAAAGAAAGATAATAGGAAATTGGATAACAGTAAAAAAGAATATAAAAGTTCAGGCGGTAAGAAAAAATGAGCACATTATTAAACACAGAGAATATTTCAAAATATTTTGGTGGTGTTAAAGCATTAATTGATGTAAATATGGAAATTAGAAGTGATGAAATACTGGGTATTATTGGTCCAAATGGAGCAGGGAAGACAACATTATTTAATGTATTAAGTGGTTTTGATAAACCTACCAAAGGAAAGGTATTTTGTTACGATAAAGACGTTACAGGTAAAGCAGTACATGAAATGTGTAAATTAGGCATGGGAAGAACTTTTCAAAATATACGATTATTTGGACAGATGAAGGTTATCGATAATTTAGTTGTCGGAATGCATACTAAATTATTTGTCAATTTAGTAGAAGTTGTTTTGGATTCTAAAAGTAGTCGGCTAAAAGAAAATGTTGCATATAAGAGGGCACATGAAATACTCAACTATTTAAAAATTGATGATGTTGCTTTTGAATTAGCCAGCAATTTACCTTATGGAAAACAAAGAAAAGTTGAAATTGCCAGAGCTTTATCAAGTCAACCAAAATTATTATTATTAGATGAACCTTCTGCGGGAATGAATCCCAAAGAAACCGAAGAACTTATGAAACTGATCGGAGGAATTAAAGATAATTTCGGGCCTATTGTTGTTATTATTGAACATAATATGCAACTGGTAATGGGAATTTCTGATCGAATTATAGTCTTGAATTTTGGTAAAAAGATTGCCGAAGGCACCCCAAAAGAGATTCAAAATAATAAACTAGTTATCGAAGCATATTTAGGTTAAGAGGAGGGAAAATTAGGAAATGCTTTTAGAAATTAAAAATTTAACAGTCAAATATGGCAAAATAACAGCAATAAATAATATTTCGTTAAATGTAAAAGATGGCGAGTTAACTACCTTTATCGGAGCTAATGGGGCTGGAAAAACTACATTGCTCAATACCATTTCTGGATTGATCAAACCTTTTTTAGGAGAAATTAATTTTTTAGGTAAAAGGATTGATAATAAATCTCCGGATATAATTGTAAAATTAGGAATTTCTCAATGCCCTGAAGGGCGTAAAGTTTTTCCAAGGCAGACGGTTTATGAAAATTTAAGAATGGGCGCTTACACCCGTGTTGATAAGCAAATTGAAGATGATATAGAGAAATATTTTAATCAGTTTCCTCGTTTAAAGGAAAGAAGGAATCATTTAGCGGGTCATTTATCCGGTGGTGAACAGCAAATGTTGGTTATTTGTAGATCATTAATGTCCCGACCTAAATTATTATTACTTGATGAACCATCCATGGGTTTAGCACCGTTTATTGTTCGCGATGTATTTAAAATAATAAAGCAAATAAGAGAAGAAGGCACGAATATATTGTTAGTGGAACAAAATGCTAAACAGGCATTAAAAGTTGCCGATAAGGGGTATGTTTTAGAGGTAGGTCGAATTGTTTCAGAAGATACAACTCAAAATCTTCTGGCCAGTAAGGATATTCAGAAATCCTACCTTGGGGGTTAAAGTGAAACTAACTAAAATCGAAGAGCAAATGTTATCCGGTAAAAAGGGGGAAGCAGTCGCTTTAGCCATGCGTATATTAGTAAAACTTGGAGAGTTGTATGGGGCTAAAGAGATGCATCCTATTTCTAAGGCACATATAGATGGATGTTGTTATCAGACAGCTGGAGATGCAGGATTGGATTTTGCTGAAAAACTTGCCTCCTTGGGCGCAAAAATAGTAGTCCCAACGACAACAAATGTAACCGGAAGAGATATCGAGAGATGGCGTGAATTTAAAATGCCTGAATGGCTTGCCGAAAAGTGCCAAAGGATGGAAGAAGCCTATACATCAATGGGAGCTATTCCAACTTGGACTTGTGCGCCTTATTTAAGCGCCTTTGCTCCGCGTTTTGGAGAGCAAATTGTGTGGGCTGAATCTAATGCAATTGTTTATGTTAATTCAGTAATTGGGGCAAGAACCCACCGCTATGGAGATTTTGTTGATGCCTGTGCTGCCATAACTGGAAGGGCTCCTCGATTTGGTTTGCATCTTTCGGAAAATCGCAAGGGCGAAGTACTGGTGCAAATGGAAGGTTTTGGAGAAGAATTAATAGATGATACTTCCATATACGCTCTTTTAGGTTATAAGTTAGGAATTATTTTGGGAAATAAGTTACCGGTGATTGAGGGAATTCCTGAACAGGTAACCCAAGATTGCCTGAAAGCATTATCTGCAGCCGGTGCAGCTTCAGGTTCCATGGCTTTGTTTCATATTATTGGAGTAACCCCTGAGGCGTTAAGTCTTGAACAAATATTTAAAAAAAATATTCCGGGATATAAAATTGTCATAAAACCTTCAGATCTGGTCAAGGTTCGTGATGAATTGGAGTGCAGTGATGAGGAAGAAGTCGATTTAATTGCTTTAGGCTGTCCCCATTTTTCTTATTCTGAATTTTATAGTGTAATAAAAGTTTTAAACGGAAGAAAAATTTCGAAAAAAATAGAATTTTTTATATTTACAAATCGCGATATTTATAGAGCACTTTATCATACCGGTATGTTAAGTGATCTTATTCATGCTGGTATTCGCATTGCAACCGATACATGTATTTTGCATTGGCCATTATCTGCTTGGGGTTTTAAAGTAATGGCAACTAATTCTGGAAAATTTGCCAAGTACGCCCCCGGCCTGCTTGGATTAAAAATAAAATTCGGTAATATAAAACAATGTGTTGAAGGAGCAATAACAGGAAGGATACGAAAAATTTGAACAATAAAGAAAAGAGAGAAATCTATCCGGTAAAAATTATATTTAAAGGCTGTGCAAAAGGGGCCGCTTTAGTAACAAAAGACTCATTAAGTTTTTGGGGGGGAATTGATCCTTCGTCAGGAATTATAAAAGATGTCCATCATGAGTTATATGGACAATCTATTAAAGATAGGATTTTTTTCTTTCCCAGGGGGGCAGGTTCCAGCAGTGGATGCGGTGTCATAATGGAAATGGTACGGTGCAATACTAATCCAGCAGCCATGATTAACATTGAAACGGAAAGTATATTGGCTTTAGGGCCAATTATAGCCGAGGAATTATATCATAGAAGCTTTCCCATGGTAAATATAGAGGAATCAGTATTTAACCTGATCCAGACAGGGGATTATATCGAAATAGATGCAGATAAAGGATATTTAATGAGAACGAAAAAATGATCTAGTAAAACTTATATTTTTTAACAGGAAAGGAGAAAATCGAAAAATGTTGATTAAAGGTGGATATCCTTTTTATGGAGAAGCTATCGGGATTATGTTAAATAGCACGACATATCCCCTCATTCCCGGAAATGTTGGTAATGCTTCAACTTATAGTTTTCCGGTACGCATTGTCAGTACTCCCGGACTACCAACGGACTGGTGGTGTGATGCAAAGGGAGCGGATGAAGAACGTTTAGGTCAGGTAATTAAAACAGCAAAAAAACTTGAATCCGAAGGAGTAAGGGCGATTACCACCGGATGTGGATTTTATGCAATTTTTCAAAAAGAGGTAGCTGAGGCAGTAAAAATTCCTTTTTTTTCTTCTCCGTTGCTTATGGTACCTATCATCCATAAGATGTTAGGGGAGAAAGGAAGGATTGGCATTATCACAGCCGGAGCCAAAAATTTAGGCGCCCTTCATTTTAAAGGGGTTGGTATTGATCCTAAAAAAATTCCTTTAGGAATTATTGGCATGATGGAATATGATGAATTTAGAAAGGTAATCATAGAAGAATCGAAAAAAGAAGCCGATATAAAGCAGATGGAAATAGAAGTTCTCGATGCTGCAAAAAAAATATTACAAAGATATCCGGATATCGAAACATTTGTTTTCGAATGCAGTGATTTGCCACCTTTTTCAAAAAGCGTTCAGGATTTAACCGGTTTGCCGGTTTTTGACTTTATTACGATGATCAATTGGGTCTACACGGCTGTGGTACAGAAACAGTACCACGGTTTTATGTAATAAAAAATTTGTAAAATGAAGTGTTACTTGCTTTTTAGAAATGATAAAATATAAGGTCATTACATTGGCTGTTAAATATAAAAAAAGTAGCGGCAATGATTGATCGAGAAAGGAATAAAAAATTGAGAGTAATTAATCACCCGATTTTAGGAAAAGATGAACGAAAGAAGAAGGTTATTATTTATGTAGATGATAAACCAATTTCTGCGATTCAAGGTGAACCGATATTGGCAGCTTTATTGGCTCAAGGGATAAGGGTCAATCATATCACTAAAAAAATGAAAGAACCTCGAGGGTTGTATTGTGGAATTGGTCGTTGTACTGATTGTGTTATGATTGTAAACGGTATTCCAAATGTTAGAACATGTGTCACTTTCGTAGAAGAAGGGATGAGAATTGAGACTCAGGAAGGATTGGGACAATGGAAAAACAAAAAATAGTTAAAACTGATATTGTAATTGTTGGAGCGGGTCCTGCTGGGTTGGCAGCAGCTATTGAATCTGCAAAAACCGGTGCAGATGTTATTTTAATAGATGAAAATGCACTGCCTGGTGGTCAACTTTTTAAGCAAATCCATAAATTTTTTGGTTCAAAAGAGCATTATGCAAAAATAAGAGGAATTGATATTGGTCAAAAACTCTGTAATGAAGCCAAAGACCTTGGAGTTCATTTGATGTTAAATACGGTTGCTTTTGCCATTTATGATGAAAAAATGATTGCTGGTATGACATCAAATGGGACGATATTAATCAAAACAAAATGCATTATTTTAGCGCTTGGAGCTAACGAAAATACATTAACTTTTAAGGGGTGGACTAAACCGGGAGTAATCGGGGCAGGAGCAGCACAAACGATGATTAATCTTTATAGAGTGCTACCAGGAAAACGTTTTCTTATGGTTGGCTCCGGAAATGTTGGATTAATCGTATCTTATCAATTATTACAAGCCGGTGCTAAAGTAACAGCAGTGATTGAGGCAATGCCAAAAGTTGGAGGATATGGTGTTCATGCCGCGAAAATTAGTCGGGCTGGAATTCCAATTTTAACTTCTCATACTATTTTAGAAGCAAAAGGGGAAAAAGAAGTAAGTTCAGCCGTCATTTGCGAACTTGATGAAAATTTTACTCCCATCAGGGGGAGAGAAAAAGAAATAAAAGTAGATGTTATTTGTTTGGCAGTTGGTCTAAATCCTCAAACTGATTTGGTAAGAATGGCAGGATGTAGATTTGAATATATTAATGAATTGGGAGGTTTTGTACCCTGGCATGATGAGAATATGGAAACCACTATCAAAGGTATTTATGTAGCTGGTGATACTACGGGCATTGAAGAAGCAAGTACCGCGATTGATGAAGGAAGAATATCAGGTATAGCAGCAGCATCTTCTTTAACATTGATTAATAAAGGAAAAGCAGAGGAAAAAATATTACAAATATGGGAACGACTAAATTCTCTTCGAATCGGGCCATTTGGTCAAAACAAACAAGATGCAAAAAAAATATTGATGAAAGTGAGAAAAAACTTATGTCTCTAGAAAGGAATGGTTATCCTGATATAAATGAAATAAAAAATAGTCCTGGTTATCCTGGAGATAGTAGATTGGCCAGGGGTAATTGTATTGTCATTGAATGCATTCAAGAAATACCTTGTAATCCTTGTGAAGTTGCTTGTAAGTTTGGCGCTATAAAAGTTGGACAACCTATTACCAATTTACCTGTTTTTGATGGTGAATTATGTACCGGTTGTGGGAGTTGTATTGCAGATTGTCCCGGGCAAGCCATTTTTTTAGTCAATAAAACATATACACCAGGGAAAGCACTGATTGCCTTTCCTTATGAGTTTTATCCACTAGCGGAAAAAGATGAAATTGTTATAGTGGTTAATCGTTCTGGTAAAGATATAGGAAAAGGTAAAGTTGTTAAAGTTATTAATCCCAAAAAAAATGATCATACACCAGTAATTTACTTGGAAGTACCATTAGAATTAGCGGATGAAGCTAGGAGTATGAAGCATTTAAATAAGAAGGAAGACGAACAGGAAAGGGAGTAAAATGTCTAATAAAAAAAATAAAAAGAATGACGAAGATTTAATTATCTGTCGATGTGAAGAAGTTACAAAGAAAGAGATTCTTCAAGCGATTGACGATGGGGCAAGAGACTTAAGAGGAGTCCGTATTCGTACCAGAGCTGGAATGGGTCTTTGCCAGGGCAGGAGTTGTGAAAGGCTGGTCATAAAAATAATTTCAGAAGAATTGAAAATTAATCCCAAAAAACTTCCTTCAATAACAAGAAGACCTCCGGTTCGCCCATTAGAATTACAATTGTTTGGGAGGGACGATGATGGCATTAAAGAGTAATTTAGATGTAGCAGTAGTAGGTGGCGGCGTGATTGGTGCATCTTGTGCTTATTATTTAGCCAAAGCTGGCATGAAAGTAGGTTTATTTGAAAAAGGAGACATTGCTTCTGGATCTACGGGAGGTTGTGATGGTAATATCATGGCGCAAGACCATCAACCAGGTTATGACACCAATCTTACCATTATCAGCAACAAAATGTATAAGGAACTTTTAAAAGAATTGGATTGGGATATTGAATATTCTGAAAAAGGTAGCATTTTAGTGATTGAAACTGAAGAAGAATTAAAATTTATGAAAGATAGAATGAAACAGCAATTAGCATGTGGTTTACCTGTTCGATTTGTGGATAAGAATGAACTTTACGAACAGGAACCACTTTTAGCTCCTGGTTTTCTTGGTGCAATAGAGTGCGCATCTGATGCTGCCTGTATGCCTATTCAGGTGGCCATTGCCTTAGTTAGAAGAGCCAGGAGTTTGGGGGCAGAAATTCATACTTTTGAGGAAGTAAAAAATATCGATTTAGATGAAAAAGGCAAAGTGTCTGGGATAGAAACGATTCAAAGCAAAATATCTGTTCCAAGGGTTATCAACTGTTGTGGTGCATGGGCTCCTTTTTTAGGAAAAATGGTTGGTTTGGATATTCCTATCAAACCAAGAAGAGGCCAATTAGTAGTAGTAGAGCAAGCTGCTCAGGTAGGTCATAGGAAAATATCTGAGGCCCACTATATTGTAGCGAAATTTCATCCAGAATTGACGGAAGGCACAGATTCTGACATGATTAAATATGGCGTTGCTTTTGTATTTGAACCTACTGCTTCAGGAAATATGTTGCTTGGTAGTTGCCGGGAATTTGTCGGATATGATACCCGCACAACTTTTCCGGCCATCAGAGCAATTATAAAACGAGCAATTCATTTTATTCCATCTCTTAAATACCTGCATTGCATCAGAACTTATGCTGGTTTAAGACCTTATACCCCGGATCATTTATCGATTGTTTCGCAAGTTGATGAAGTACCCGGATTTTATATTGCTGCCGGGGCAGAAGGGGATGGTATCGGGATTGCTCCTATAACCGGATTACTTATGAGTCAGATTGTGTTAGGTCAAAAAACAACCATCGATGTAGGTCCTCTTCAATGGTCAAGATTTTCACAAGGTTAATATGTAAAAATGATAATATCACGGAATAATTAATTAAGTATTGGAGGTCTCTACTATGCAGTTGACAGGACAAGTTGCTTTTGTAACCGGAGCAACTGGAGGAATTGGCTCCGAGATTTGTAGGTCTTTGGCTAAAGAAGGGGCGAATATATCCATTTGTTACCATACCAAATATGAAGAAGCTCAATCACTTTGGGACGAGATTACTTCCTTAGGTAGAAAAGCACTGTTAGTCCAGGCAGATGTATCTAAAAAAGATCAGGTTATTTCTGCTTTTGAGGCTACCAGAAAAAATTTAGGCTCTATCGATATTTTAGTCAATAATGCTGGGATGACTTTAGTGGGTAAATTAGAAGATTTAAGTGAAGAGGATTGGGATCGCTGTTTAGAGGTCAATTTAAAGAGTGTTTTTTTATGTACCCAGGCAGTTATTCCGGAGATGAAAGAGCGAAAAAAAGGTTCAATTATCAATATTACTTCATTGGCTGCTAAAATAGGTGGAATTAATTCCGCTGCCTGTTATTCAGTTTCTAAGGCGGGTGTTTCGAATTTAACTATACAAACGGCTAAAGAGCTTCTGTCTTTTAATATTAATGTTAATGGTATAGCTCCGGGGGTTATTGATACTCCCTTATGGGAAGTCTATGGATCTGAAATAAAAGAGAAGTGTATAAGTGGTTTGATTCGAGGAGCTGGTAGTCCTATCGATATAGCAGAGGTGGTTGTTTTTTTAGCTTCGCCAAAAACCCGATATATTACCGGTGAGATTATAGATGTGAATGGAGGAATATTAATGGACTAAATATTTGCTTATCTAGAAATATTTTTTAAAATTTATATAAAAATTAGTTTAAGAAAGGGAGATTTTATCATGGTTAAGCCAAAAGTTGCCTTGGTGGCAATGGCGAGTCAATTTGAAAGTGGTGGTGAAAGAGCAGAGAAAATCTTAAAAGGAGTAATTAAACATCTTGAAGAGAGTGGATTAGAAGTGAATGCTTATGAAAAAACAGTATGGGATCCTTCAGATGCCTTTAAAGCGGTTGATTACTTTTTAAAGAATCAACCTGATTTGTTAGTAATGATTCATGTTACCTGGGTTTTAGATTCTTTACAGTATATTTTTATTAATAATATAAAATGTCCTGTTGTCTTGTGGGGAGTACCTTATCCCGAAACTTTTTCTATTGGGTGTGTTCAGCATTTTGGAAGTATTTTATGGGAACATGGTTATCAGTATAAGTACGTCTATGGATTACCACAAGATGTCACCCTTATTGATAAAGTATCTAAATACGCTGGTACTGCCAAAATCTTTAATAATTTAAATAAAGCAAGAATTGCTTTAATAGGTCCTAGACAAACTTGGCGGGTAGCGGGTTCTCAGGATATGACCAGTGAAGAATGGGAATTTTCAAAAAAATTCGGACCTACTATTATTCATATTGAAATGGATGAAATTTTGGAACGAGCAAAAAAGCAGGAAAATTCTGTTGCGGAACAGACATTATCGAATTTAAAAAAACAGCAGAGAATTGGTCGGACTATTGCAGATAAAGAGAACCTTTTATATGCAGCCAAAATATATTTGGCGACCAAAGAGATATTCAAGCATTACACTTTAGATGCCGCAGCCGCCGAATGTTATCCCAAGTTCAGCGGATTAATTAACCTGCCTTCTTCGTGGCTCGCTGATGAAGGTATTGTCTTGGATACCGAGGGTGATATTGGACACACCGTTTTAATGACTATCCTTAATCAATTAAAACCCGGACCTACAGCCTTAGCTGAAATTGGAAGTATGACTGGTAATACTTTATATCTGGCGCATGAAGGAAGTTCGGCTCACTCTTTAACGGAAGATATTTCCCAGGTTCAGATATCAGCGAGTGGAGAGTTAGGATGTTTTGTTGGAACTCCTTTTAAAACGATGCCGGAAGTAACCATGGTCAATTTATGTGGTAGAGAAAATACTTACAGAATGTTATTAGCTAAAGTATCGACCGAACCAGTAACTCATCAGGAATGGGTGGATGGTGGTAGTAAATTTTTTGCCAAAGTTAATCTGGGTGGAAACGCAATTGACAAATTTAATCAGATGCTTGCCGAAGGTATTGACCATCATTTACTCTTAAAGGAGGGTGATTTGGTCGAACAATTAGTGGACCTTTGTGATTTAATAAAAATTAAAAGAATTGAAATTTAGAAAACAATTAAGAAGTAAAAAGTTGAATGAATAATTTTACTTATACTGATTTCGTTTACTAATTTAGTTTAACTAAAAATATATAGAGTACGACTGTGATTTTGCAATAAAATCCGAAAAATTGTTAAATAATAAGGAGTTTTATTATGGCATTTAAAGAATTAGTCATTTCCTATGCACCGGATGCTGACAAGGAAAAACATAGAAGTTTTATTGATACGGGAAAGTATCAGCAATTTTCAGTAGTGGTTAAAAGCCAAGCAGAAGCTATTAAAGTTTGTAAAGAATTTATTCAGAATAAAAATATTGAAAAAGTAGCTCTCTGCCCTGCATTCACACATGAAGATGTTGCTGCAATCTCAAAAGTTGTTGGAAAAAATGTAGGTGTTTCTGTAGGGAGAGCAGATGGGCCGAGTAATATTATTACAGCAAAAGGCTTAAAAAGGGAAAATTTTTAAGCAAATATTCTCTAAGTTTTGATATAATAGCATTAGATAATAATAATTTATGACGTTAATTACCAAAGAGAATAAATGGAGAATCATTATGATTTATGATATGTTCAACTTGAAAAATAAAGTAGTTATTGTTACCGGAGCCAGCAGTGGTATTGGAAAATCTATTTCTTTTACTTTAGCTGAAGCGGGCGCAACTGTTATCTTGGTCAGTAGAAGGATTGATTTGCTCAATCAACTTGTTGAGTGCATAAACCAAAAGGGATACGAATCCTTAGCTATCAAAGCGGATATTAGCAAAAAAGATGAAGTGGATGATATGCTCGAAAAAGCTCTTAAAAAATTTGTAAAAATAGATATTTTAGTGAACAATGCTGGCATTAATCGACGAGCCCCCATAGAAACATTTTCTGAGAAAGATTGGGATGATGTTATCAACATTAATTTAAAAGGTACTTTCTTGTGTTCTCAAGCAGTTGGTAGAATAATGATAAAACATAAAAAGGGTAAAATCATTAATATTTCTTCAATGAATAGTGTTATTGTCGGAGAAAATATTCCAGCTTACGATGCAAGCAAAGGAGGAGTAATGCAACTGACCAAAGCATTAGCTTTAAGCTGGGCTAAATATAATATTAATGTTAATGCGATAGGTCCTGGTCATTTTAAAACCGAGATGACCAGGACCCAATATGAAGATGAAGTGAAAAGTCAACAAATTATGACTAGTATTCCCTTGAAACGTTGGGGAGAGCCTCAGAAAGATTTATCAGGACCCATCATATTACTAGCTTCAGAAGCATCTGATTATATTACGGGGCAAACAATATATGTTGATGGTGGATGTTTATTGCAATAGCGAAAGAGTAATAAAATTATGAAATTTAAAAAAGATAAAAATAGTGTATACTTATTTTGGAATAAATTTTTATTAAGAGGTTTTATGCATTAAGAAAGGAATTTTTAATATGAATGAAAGAATTAAATATTTAAGAGAAAAATGCCTTTCTTCTAACCCTGAAATGTTTGTAGAGAGAGCATTATTGGTAACGGAAGCATATAAGGAAACAACCGGAAAACCGATAATCATTCAAAGAGCTTTGGCTTTGAAAAAAGTTTTAGAAGAGATGACAATATTTATTGAAAAGGGTGAATTGATAGTTGGAAATCAATCTCCAAAGCTCAGATGTCCTCCAATATATCCTGAAACCGGAGCTAGCTGGATATTAAAAGAATTAGATCAATTTCCAAAACGCCAAGCTGATCCGGTGATAATCACAAAAGAAAACAAGAAAATATTAAAAAAATGTTTAACTTTTTGGCAAGAAAAGTCTTTGGATGCCACTGTTTCAAAATTAATTTCTAAGCAAGCCAAGCAGGCTGTTGAAGCTGGGTTGATAACCATAGGCGGGGCAGGAACTGCTTTAGGTAACATCGCTGTTGATTATCCTAAAGTATTAAAGATAGGATTAGAGGGTATTATTACCGAAATTGATGAAGAGTTAAAGCAATTTCAAATTAAAGATATTAAAGATATGAATAAATATTATTTTTGGGAAGCTGCGAAAATTACTTGCCAGGCAGTTATTCAATTTGCTGCACGTTATTCTAAAACAGCAGAAGAACTTGCCGAATGTGAAAAAGATAAATTACGTAAAAAAGAGCTATTAACCATTGCAAAAATATGTGAGAAAGTACCTGCAAAACCCGCCTGCTCATTTTGGGAGGCTATTCAATCGCTTTGGTTTATCATTTTAATTCTGCATATTGAATCAGATCCTCATGGTATCCTTTATGGAAGGTTTGATCAGTATATGTTTCCTTACTATCTGAAGGATATTCAAGAGGGAAATATTTCCGATAAAGAGGTTAAGGAGTTTTTAGAGTGTATTTGGATCAAAGCTACTTCCTTGTTAAAACTTCGGGATGAACGTTCAAGCAAAGCCTTTGCGGGATTTCCTCTTTTCCAAAATTTAACCATCGGTGGTCAAACACCTTCGGGGGAAGATGCATGTAATCCCTTAACCAATCTTATTTTAGAAGCGATAGCCGATGTAAAAGTTGCACAACCTTCTGTTGCTTTAAGATTTCATAACAAAATATCTGATAAAATTTTATTAAAAAGCATAGATGTCATCAAATTAGGCTTAGGATATCCTGCCATAATGAATGATAACATTATTATTCCAAAACAACTGATTAGAGGTGCCACCCTGGAAGAGGCTCGGGATTATTGTACAAATTGCGTTGAAACAGATATCCCCGGAAAAACGGATTCAAGAGCTCATTCCGGATATGTAAATTTTGCTAAATGTTTGCTGTTGGCTTTAAATAACGGTAGAGATATTGAAAATGGAGAACAACTTGGGCCAAAAACTGGCGGTTATGCAAAATTTACAACTTTTAATGATTTGATGATTGCTTACAAAAAACAAGTAAAATACTGTATAGATACTATTGTAGAAGCTTATAATATTGTTGATAGCACACATGCAGCTTTACTTCCTGAACCATTTTTATCTTCTTTGCTGGATGACTGTAATGTTTTAGGCCAATCCAGACAAGAAGGAGGTGCGCGGTATAATTTTTCTGGTATATTTGGAGTCGGTTTAGCCATAGTGGCAGATTCTTTGTCAGCTGTTAAAAAATTTATATTTGATGAAAAACTAATTAAAATGAATGAATTAATATCATCATTAAAAAGTAATTTTAAAGGTCAAGAAAAATTAAGGCAGATATTAATCAATAAAGCGCCTAAATATGGCAATAACAATGATTATGTTGATTTAATTGCAAAAGAATGTGCAAATTATTTTTGCGAGGAAGTTCAAACAAATAGATGTATCCGGGGTGGCAATTATATCGCTGAATTACATTCTGTTGCAACTCATGTATTATTTGGTGAAAAAACAGGCGCCACTCCTGATGGCAGGAAAGCTAATGATACATTATCTGATGGAATTTCCCCGGCTGGTGGTAAAGACATTAGAGGGCCTACAGCAGCAATTAATTCAGTCTTAAAAGTGGATCATATGAAAGCATTACAGGGACTTTTATTAAATCAAAAGTTTAATCCCAGTATCTTGGTAGAAGATTATACAAAAAAGAAATTTGCTGATTATATAAAGAGTTTTTGTTTTTCAGGAGGTCATCATATTCAATTTAATATGATTTCAAATGAAACTTTACGTAAGGCAAAAAAATCTCCGGAAAAATATAGGGATTTATTAGTTAGGGTAGCTGGTTATAGTGCTTTCTTTGTTGAACTGAATGAAAATACTCAAAATGAAATCATCGCAAGAACAGAACAAGATTTTAATTAAAATACAGGTAAAGGAGAAAGAGATATGAAAAAAAATGTTTTAGAGGGTAAAATAGGTATCGTTACGGGTGCAGGTTCAGGGATTGGAGAAGCTATTGCTAATAAACTCGCTCAAGAAGGCTGTAATTTAGTGGCGACTGATATCAATGAAACTTCTTTGAATCGCGTAGTCAATGAGATACAATCATTAGGATATAATGCAATTGGACTTAAAGCGGATGTTACCAGTAAAGCTGAGGTGGAATTATTAGTGAATGCAACAATTCAAAAATATGGTAAAATTGATTTATTAGTCAATAACGCCGGAATTTATCCCGCTTCCCCGGTTACTGAATTAAAAGAAGAAGAATGGAATAGAGTCATTGATGTCAATTTAAAAGGTGTGTTTTTATGTTCTCAGGAAGTTATAAAATATATGATTAAACAAAAAAGTGGAGCTATTGTTAATATTGGCTCAGTGGATGGCAAAGAACCACCCGGGGGGAATGCTCATTATTCGGCTGCCAAAGCAGGGGTAATGAATATGACTAAGACTTTTGCTTTAGAATTAGCCAAATATGGTATTAGGGTTAATTCTGTTTCTCCGGGTTGGGTGGCAACACCTAATATACTTGCCAATGACCGCTGGAAAATGGTTATTGATAAGATTCCTTTGGGACGTTTAGCAGAAACTGAAGATATCGCCAATGGTGTTTTATTTCTACTTACGGATTATGCCAGTTACATTACTGGAGAAATTTTGGATGTTAATGGTGGTTTAATGATGGATTAACTTATTGTATAATATAGAGACATTTAAGTTAGCTACTATAAAAAAAGTTTACCAAGGAAATTGGAGTGAAATTTTTAATGAATAAAAGAGTAAAACTATTAAGAGAAGAATCAATTAAAAGTAGGCCGGAGATATTTCTCTTTAGATCATTATCAATTACTGAATCGTATCAAGAAACGGAAGGTATGCCCATGGCCATAAGAAGAGCCAAGGCTTTAGAGAAGGTATTAGGTGAAATACCGATTATTATTCGTGACCATGAACTCATTGTAGGGGCAAAAACTTTAAAGCCCAGAGGTTCACCCATATATCCTGAGATTTACTGTTGGACTGAAGAAGATTTAAATTCTGTATCTACAAGAAAAGAAGCTCCTTATTTTGTTTCCAAGGAAACAAAGAAAATATTATTGGATAAAGTATTTCCTTACTGGAAAGGGAAAACCACTAATGACTTGATTATGGAAAATATGACAACCGAGTGGAAAAAGGCGGTAAATGGTTTTTCTTTTACAGAATATATGCTTTCGAGAGCTCCTGGGCATACTATATGTCAATACGAAAAAATCCTTGAAAAAGGTTTCAAGGGTATGAAAAGAGATATCGAACGTTCTCTAGCTAATTTAGATTATGCAAATCGAGAAATATTTAAAAAAATTAATGAATTAAAAGCCATGCGCATTTCTTGTGATGCAGCTATATTATTTGCTAAAAGGTATGCTCAAGAAGCAAGAAGACTGGCAAAAGAAGAAAAAAACAAGAAGAGAAAAAGAGAATTACTCACTATTGCTAATGTGTGCGAAAGGGTTCCTGAAAATCCTGCGCGGAATTTTTGGGAAGCCATTCAATCATTTTGGTTTACACACTTGATTTTAACTTTGGAAACTAGTGCTTGGGCTTTTGCACCCGGTAGATTTGACCAGTATATCCATCCTTATTTTAACAAAGATGTTCAAGAAGAAAAAATAAACCAAGAAGAAGCCAAAGAATTATTGGAATGTTTGTGGGTAAAGTTCAATAACACAGTTGCACCCGCTAAAGATATTAAGACTGCAAAAGGGAGTGCTACTTATAATGATTTTTATCTGGTAAATCTTGCTGGCCAAACGAAAGAGGGGAAAGATGCAACGAATGAACTTTCTTACTTGATTCTTGATGTAACTAAGGATATGAGATTGACTCAACCATCTCCCCTGATACTTTTAAGTGTTAAAACTCCGGAGTCTTTCTTGTTAAAAAGTTGTGACGTAATCCGAGAAGGCTCTGGTCAACCGGCAATGTTTAATGATGAAAATAAAATTGAAGTCATGCTAAGAGAAGGAAAAACTTTAGAGGATGCAAGATTAGGAGGTATTAATGGATGTGTAACTCCTAATGCTAGAAAAGAAAATATGGCATCTACCGGATATGCTAATTGGCCAAAGTATTTAGAGTTAGCTTTAAATGATGGAATTGACCCTGTCACCGGAGAGCAATTAGGTATAAAATCAGGAGAACCGCTTAAATTTAAAAGCTTTGATGATTTATTAATTGCTTACAAAAAGCAGGTTCAATATTTTGTTGATGTAAAAATTCAGGGCAATAATATTATTGAGCGGCTTTATGCTGATTTTTGCCCAGTTCCATATACTTCAATTTTAATAGATGATTGTATTGCAAAAGCTTTGGATTATCATGATGGAGGAGCTCACTATAGTAATCTTTCATTTATCCAGGGTGTAGGATTAGGGACTACAACCGATTCTTTAGTTGCCCTTAAAAAAATGGTATTTGATGATAAAAAAATTACCATGCGGGAATTATTAGAAGCTTTAAAAAATAATTTTAAAGATGAGATTTTGCATTTATGGTTATTAAACAAAATTCCAAAATATGGAAATAATGATGATTATGCTGATTCTGTTGCCTACGATGTAGTCACCATTTATCTTGATTGCTTTAAAGGTAAACGTACTTCAAAAGGTGGAAGGTATGCAGTCAATTTATTACCTACCACAGTTCATGTTCCAATGGGTGCTGTGTGTGGAGCAACTCCAGATGGAAGAAAAGCGGGAGAACCATTATCAGAAGGTGTTTCACCTGTACAAGGAGCAGATCATAATGGACCAACAGCAGTCATTAATTCCGTGGCTAAAATTGACCATACAAGAGTCTATGGGACTTTGTTAAATCAAAAATTTCACCCTTCCACATTAAGAGGAGATGATAATTTAAAGAAATTTGCGCGGTATATACGTTCTTATTTTTCAATGATGGGGCATCATGTTCAGTTTAACGTGATTTCTATGGATACTCTAAAAATGGCTCAAAAAAACCCCGAAAAATATCAAGATTTGATAGTAAGGGTTGCAGGCTATAGTGATTATTTTATTAACTTAAATAGCGATTTGCAAAATGAAATCATTGCTAGAACAGAACAGGTAGAAATGGAGTAGTCATTTTATCATGAAAAAATGTCTTCAAAATGAGATTGAATCTAAAAAAGGAATTATATTTGATATCAAACGTTATGCTATCCATGACGGCCCCGGTATAAGAACAACTGCTTTTTTTAAAGGTTGCCCCCTGCGATGTTTGTGGTGCTGTAATCCCGAATCTTATAAAATGAACCCTGAAATTATTTATACCGAAAATCGTTGTATTCACTGCGGTTCCTGTCAAGTGGTTTGTCCAAATGACGCAATAAAGATTTCAAAAAATAAATTGGAAATTATTAGAGAAAACTGTAACGGATGCGGTGTTTGTGCTATTGAATGTCCGGCAAATGCATTAGAACTTAGCGGCAACATATATTCAGCAAAAGAGCTTTTAGCTGAAGTAAAAAAAGATAGTACATTCTACCAAAAATCTGAAGGAGGTATTACTGTTTCTGGCGGAGAATGTACAATGCAGTCAGAATTTTTACTCTCCTTTCTAAAAAAATGTAAAGAAAATTATTTTCATATTGCCTTAGATACTTGCGGATTTGTTGAATGGAATATATTCAAAAAAATAATCGAGTATGTGGATTTAGTACTCTTTGATGTCAAAATAATTAACGAGGACAAGCATAAAAAATATACTGGCAAATCCAATAAATTAATTTTAGAAAACTTGAACAAATTATCAAAAATAGACATTCCTATAATTATTAGAATTCCCTTAATACCTGGATTTAACGATTCTGAAAAAGAAATAAGTGCAATAGCAGATATTGTATCCAGATTAGAGAATATCCAAGAAGTAAATATTCTACCTTACCATAGACTTGGAGAATCAAAACATACAAGGTTAGGAAATGAGTATAAAATGGAAGACATAAAACCACCAAATGATGTTTGTTTAAAAAAAGCAAAGGGTTTTTTTTGAGCAAAGGAATAAAAATAAAGATAGATGGATAAAATTTCATTATTCTATATATTGAAGGGGTGATTTTGTCATGACTATTCTAAGAGGAGGACGTTCTTTTTACGGTAAAGCTTTGGGGATTTTAATGTTAGATATGAAAGCTCCTTGTATTCCCGGGAATGTGGGGAATGCGAATTCATATGATTTTCCCGTTCGCTATAAAGTATTAAAAAACATTCCTTGCGATTGGTGGTCTGATCAAGAAGGAGCGAGTCATTCAAGACTTAAAATTTTTATCGAAAGAGCAAGAGAATTAGAACAGGAAGGAGTAAGAGCAATTACTACCGGCTGTGGTTTTTTTTCAGTTTTTCAAAATGAGGCAGCTAGATATTTAAAAATTCCCCTATTTTCTTCTCCTTTATTATTAGTACCTATGGTTTCGAGAATGATTGGAAGGAATAAAAGAATTGGAATTATCGCAAGCGGTTTAGAGATAAAGAATGAAAAGTTTCTACAAAGTGCAGGTATCACTTCAACTATTCCTATTGCTATCGGAACACTCGAAGGCTGTGTGGAATTTAATCTTGTACATAACCTGGAAAAAAAATTAGAGATGAACGTAAAAAAAATTGAACAGGAAGTAATTACAGTTGTGAAGAAGCTTATAAGGGATTTTCCAGATATCGGCGCAGTCGTTTTTGAATGTAGTGATATTCCACCTTATTCTAAGGTGGTTTCCGAAGCAGTAAATTTACCGGTTTTTGATTTTATTTCTTTTGCCCACTTCATTTATAAAGCAGTACTTCCTACACAGTATGAAGGATTTATGTAACGGATATTAGAAGTATCATTTATATAAATATTCTAAAAAAATTTTAAATATATTTTTTATTATTAATTTAACATTAATTCAAATGGGTGGTTATTAATGCTCTTATTATCAAGGAATGATATTCAAAAATCTATTTCTATGAAAGAAGCAATTCAGGTTGTCGAAAATGCTTTTTTCTCTTATTCATCCGGAAAATCAATGATTCCGATTCGTACTCAGATAAAAATACCTCATGAAGATGGAATTAGCCTATACATGCCCGGATATATTGAAGACTCAGGTGCCCTGGGTTTAAAAATTGTATCCGTATTCCCCAAAAACAGAGAGAAAAACTTGCCTACCATTAATGCCTTTATTTTTTTAATTGATCAACAGACAGGAATACCATTGGCTGGGTTAGAAGGAAATTATTTAACTGCCCTTAGAACGGGGGCGGCATCCGGAGTGGCTACTGATTACCTTGCTAAAAAAGATTCTTCTACTTTGGCAATTATTGGTGCCGGTTTTCAAGCAAAAACTCAACTGGAAGCAGTTTTTTCAGTAAGAGATATAAAATCAGTTAATATTTATGATATAAATGAGCGTCAGTCTGTTAAATATTTAGAGCAAATGAAGGATAAATTTTCCAATCTTTCTTTAAAATGGACAATAAGTTATTCTGCTGAAAAAGCGATTGAAAATGCAGATATTATCTGTATCACAACTACTTCTAAAACTCCGGTTTTCTCTGGAAAAAAAGTAAATCTTGGGACTCACATTAATGCTGTTGGTGCATTTACTCCTCAGATGCAGGAAATTGATATTCAAACTCTTTTAAAAGCGGATAAAATATATGTTGATTCTATAAAGGCTGCTCTAAAAGAAGCCGGAGACCTTATCATTCCTATCCAAAAAGGTAAATTCGACAAAACAAAGATTAATGGTGAAATTGGTGAAATAATTTCCAAACAAAAAATTGGTAGAGAAAATAATAAAGAAATTACTATTTTTAAAACAGTAGGCTTATCTGTTCAGGATATAGCTATTGGATTTTTTATTTACCAGAAAGCAAAAAAATTAGGGATAGGAAAAGAAATTTCTCTAGATTAAACAGGGTTATGTAATAGAAATAGCACATTACTTTACTCTGTTTACTCTAAAAACGATATAAAAATTCAAGAGATAAAAATTTTTCATGAAGAACATGAAGATACTGTATCATAATAAAACTATTTCAAAAAATTGTCGATGTATGCGGAGGAATCGATGAGTGCTTTAAAATAACCCCCACTACTGTTTAATTTCTTATAGTATTTTTCATTATTTTTTAGTAGAAGAGGAATTTTATATACATTTTTGCCTGGACATAATTATTATTAAGCCACTAAAAACCGTTAACTAAAAGGATAAATAAAACTACGGCGTTATCTGAAGTTCATAATGTCCAAACTTCCTAATTGTATTTTTTAGTTGCGAGAAAATATACCTATATCGATAACACAATCTCTGTACAATTTTTTAAAAATAACACTATTTTCCCCTCCCACTTTCAGGTTTTGAAGAGATGATTTTTTAGCCAAAAATGATCATTCTTTAATGGGTAAAGTGTAGGTTGAGTAAAATTTGCCTATATAAAAACGATTTTTCGCAACATTTCTCTAAGACTCTTAAAATACAAGGATTGCTGATGACATGTTTATGTTTATCATTATATTAAAGGCGAAGAAGATTTTATTTATAGACGGGTGAGACGCCTGTCTTGCGTTATTCTATTTATTTTATTATGCTCAGAAAAAAGAAAAAGATATCCCCTTTTTTGTATTAGCATTATAATAAATATCTTAAGAAAAGATAGACCGAAGATAGAACAATAGATATTAACATAATCGGAAGGCCGATTCTAAAAAAATCTTTGAAGGTTATTATTCTTTCCTGTCTTTTTAATATATTTACTCCTACTAAATTAGCAGCTGCCGCTATAAAAGTTCCATTTCCTCCCAAACAGGCACCCAAGGATAATGCCCACCAGACCGGGTTTAAGTTAAATGAAGTTG
>SDBS01000977.1_pt1 | contig 28825 bp, 30 predicted proteins | sample 2277091 | NCBI WGS metagenome assembly SDBS01 (sample SAMN10404972, study PRJNA504765) | marine sediment metagenome | isolation source: marine sediment core GS10_PC15, 163 cmbsf | place: Arctic Ocean: Southern Knipovich Ridge | collected 2010
CCAGCGACAGTGCCTCCAACTTGAACTCATTTGTGTACTTGCGGTATTTCCTGTCGTTCATGTCATTTCTCCCCGTTCCAGTTTATGGACATTTCTTGTGTCCACAAATTCGGGGGAAGGTCAGCGGATGATGCCAGTGTAGAAGAGGAGGAGGCTATTGCGAAGATCTTCCACTGTAGTGATAGAGACATCCAGTGGGCTGACCTGTACCTGCCCATCCGGTTCGATGTCCAGGCAGGTGATACCGCCGAAAGCTGCCAGGTAATGATCGTGTTTTCCCACCGGGTGGCCGGCCAGGTCCATCTCAATGTGGCATGCCTGCTCTGCCAGGGCCTCGGTGGGCACCTTCTCATGCTTGAACTCGTAAAGGGCAGTCAACAGCGCCACAAGATAGGCGCCCGAAGACCCTAGCCCGGTGCCGGCAGGCACGTCAGCCATCGAGACGATCTCCAGGCTCCCGTTGAGATTGAGGCACTTGAGAGCTGGCCGTACCAGATCGTGTTGGACCTCGTCCGCCGTGGATACCCGTTCGTAGCGAGAGTATTTCACGCGGATGAGCTCGTCGGCCGCAGGCCGATTGACGTAGATGAAGAGATATTTGTTGATGGTCGCGCTGAGGATGAATCCACCATATTGAGAGTAGTAAGACGGCAAATCAGTGCCGCCGCCCCCCAGAGAGATGCGAAAGGGAGCTCTCGCCAAGATCATGCCAACCTCCTTTCAATCTGCTGTACCCGCCGCAGGTCCTCGGGCGTGTCGATCCAGTACAGCCTCTCATCAGGGTGCATGCGATAACCGTAGAGAGGCAGCCCTTGCGCCAACAACGAGGGAAAGACATCGCGCCCAAAATCACTGGGGCCTTCGTTGGGGATGAAGTCCAATACTGCTGGCTCCAACACGAAGATGCCTGCATTGACCCAATGGGAAAAGACCTGATCAGGCCGGGGCTTCTCCAGGAAGCGGGTTATGCGTTCTTGATCGTCCAGGCCTGCGATGCCACTCCGAGTAGGGTCATCCCGGTGATACAACGCAATCGTAGCCAACCCACCCTTCTCTTGGTGGAACTGCCGCAGCTGATCCAGCCGGCACGTGCTCAGATTGTCGCCATACCATACCAAGAACGGACCATCGAAGAACTCAGCCATGTTCTTGACACCGCCCGCCGTGCCTAGAACCTCCACTTCGAGGGAGTACGTAATCCCCACCCCCCACCGGCTGCCATCGCCGAAATGCTCCCTGATAACGTGAGGCAGGTGAAACAGGTTGACGACGACCTCAGTCACACCGTATCGACGAAGCCAGGTGAGCGTGTGTTCCAGGATCGGCTTACCAGCGACCGGCACCATGCACTTGGGCACATGGTCGGTGAGCGGCTTCAGACGGCTGCCCTGGCCGGCCGCCAATATCATCGCCTTGGTGACTGGCACACCTTCAACGGTCAGTTTGTGGCCTCGGGTTTCAGATTGGGGCTGCTTGAGAGCTGCGAGCAGTACTGTCTCGGGGAGCTGGCTCTGCCAGGATGAGGAGCTACAGACGGACCAGCGAACCGCTCTGCGCGGACTGGTAGATGGCAGCGATCAGCCGCATTGCCTCAGAACCATCGTGGCCATTGCCAAGAGGCTGACGGCCATCGCGGATCGCGCTAGTAAACTCCTCCCATTCCGCCTGCCAGGAGAGGTCGGGGTCAGAGAATTCCATCCTGGTCTCGTCGGGAGGGCCAGACTCAGGCCGGCGGCGGCCCACCGTGAGCGTCTCCGTGCCGTAGCTGCCGCCCAGGCCCTCCACATACACATAGCCATCCCGACCGAACACCTCAAATGTGAAGCAGTTCTTCCACTGGGTCCAACTGGTGTGCCACTGGGCCACCTGGCTGCTGGCGGTGCGCAGTAAGGCAAAAGCGTTGTCCTCCAGCTGGCGGGTGGCCGTATGGGCTGCGTCGGCTGCCGGCTGGAAGTAGCCCAAATCCCAGAAGTAGGTACTCGTCACGCCGAAGGCTTCGACAAAGTCGCCCATAAACCAGCGACAGAGATCTGCAACGTGGATCCCCTGGTCGAGCAGTTGGCCACCACCAGCCAGATCAGCATTGCCGCGCCACTCCTTGTCGTAACCTGGCCGCCCGCCGTGGCCGTAGATAGCACGGATGAAAAGCAGCGGTCCGATCGTGCCCTGGCTGCATACTTCGTGGGCCTGCCAAATCGCAGGATGGTGGCGGTGGTTGAACCCCACCTTAAGAACGCGCCCGGACTGTTGTGCCACCCCGACCAGGTGACGGCTTTCGGCCAAGCTCCGCCCGGGTGGCTTTTCGCACAAGACGTTTTTGCCATGTTCCAGCGCGGCAACTGCGATCGGCACCAGGTACTTGTTCGGGGTGGCAACGATGATGGCGTCTACATCCTCGCGGGCGACAACCTCCTGCCAGTCGGTTGTTGCCAGGCAACCCGATGCTCCGGCCGCGGACCTGGCCCGGCCTTCGTCCACATCGGCCACCATCACCAGGTTGTCAGCAGGTGACTGGTGTACAACCTCCGCCCGCCGCCTGCCGATCAGACCACAGCCAACAATGCCGACCCTCATCGATCAGGACAGGTCCTTGATCAGAGTATTGATGGTAAAGGGGTCCAGTCGGCGAATGGTGTAAAGAGGCGTCGCGTTGAGTTCATCCGCCTTTCCAGCCCATTCACGCCAGGGATCGTAGGGAGCAGCGATCAACTTGCCGGTCAGTCCGTCCGAATCGTCCGAGGCCAAGAAAACCGCGAGCCTCGCGGCCAATTCCGGCGGGTTTCCGCCAGTTTTCAATTGATGCTTGGCATCGGCTTGGGCTTCGTCCCCTGCCGCCAACCCCGCAGCCATGGTTTCTTCCAGCATCCGTGTATTGACCGCGCCGGGCGCGATAGCGTTTACCCGAATATTGTATTCTCTTACTTCCTCGGACAGCGTTTCCGTGAGACGGACCACCGCTGCTTTGGAAGCCGCATAAGCGGAGAAGTACGGACGAGACGATGTCGCTCCGCCGCCGGACAGGTTGATGATCGTGCCGTAATCCTGCCGCATCATATGGGGCAAAACAGCCTTGCAACACAGGAACGTCCCCCCCAGGTTGATCTCAACGGTGCACATCCACTCCGCCACGTCGTTGTCAACCAGAGGGCCTATGCTTCCCTGCACACCGGCGTTGTTGACCAGAATGTGGATGCCTCCAAACCGCTGAACGGTCTGCGCTACTAACCCCTGAACCGCTTGCCAATCCGACACGTCGGCCACCAAGGGCAGAGCACGGTGCCCCCTCTCGTGTAGAAGGCTGGCCGTCACCTCGACCTCGCCACGCGTCCGGGCGGCTACAGTCACGGCTGCGCCGGCGTCGCCAAAGGCCAGCGCAATCGCGCGTCCGATGCCCCGACCGGCACCCGTGACAATTGCGACCCGATCCTTGAGCCCAAGCCGATCAGGCATCAGAATCCACCTCGCGCCACGGCACGCCGAACGACGTTCTGCTCCCGCATCGCACGTTCCGCCTCCTCCAAGTACTCTCTTGTGCCGCTTTGCTCCCTGATCCAGGCTACGTACTCGGCCACGTTTTGCTCCACCGGAATGCTCGGCTCCCATCCCAATGCTCGGAGCTTGGAGATATCGGACACGGTGTGGCGGGTGTCGCCCCAACGAAACTCCCCGGGCATCAGCGGCTCCAGGTCACTGTCAAAAGCATCCAGCATGATGCGGGCGAACTCCAGGACGGTGACCGCCCGCCCGCCGCCGACGTTGAAGACCCCGTAGTCGGCGCGTGGGTCTTCCATGACGAGAGCATTGGCACGGGCCACGTCGCGCACATTGACGTAGTCGCGCAGTTGCTGGCCGTCCTCGTAAGCCACCGGCGGCAGACCGTGGAGCAAACGCAGAGCGAAACGCCGGGCGATGCCCGAATAGGCATTGTAGAACGAGTTCCTCGGCCCTTGTACATAAGTGTAGCGCATGCAGGCAGTGGGAATACCGTAGCGCCGCCCCAGGCGATCTGCCAACAGTTCGATGGCATACTTCGAGATGCCGTAAGCGGTGCCAGGGCTGACCGTCGTTTCGTCGATCAACAATGGTTGCATGGTCCCGCCACAGACAGGACAGTGGATTTCCCAGTCTCCCTGCTGCAGTTGCTCCAGCGACCTGGGGTCGGGGATCACAATGCCGTGACCATCACCTTCAACTGGGGGCTGACGGCGGATAGGTGGCTGCGCATTTGGGATTTGGGATTTGGGATTTGGAATTTTGCCGCAGGCGTATCGCCCCTCACCACACACCGCCTGAGACGAGGCAAAGACGACCTTGCGCACCGGGTAGCGCTGGGGATCGGCGACGATCAGCTCGAAGATCAGCGCGCTGCTCTCGGTATTGGTGTGGATGAACTGGCTGAAATCGGGCATATAGTCCTGGTAGGCAGCCAGGTGGACGACGTAGTCCATGCCTTCCAGGGCTTTCGCCAGCTCTTCCCGGTTGGCTACGTCGCCCTGGATGAATTCCGCTTCTTTGGGCAGCCAGGACGGTTTGCCGTGTGGATGCACGCGCGGCTGGAGGTTATCCAAGATGCGGACTTCATAGCCTTTTTCCAGCAGTAGATCCACGGTCCAGGAGCCGATGAATCCGGCGCCCCCCGTAACGAGAACGTGCATGTTCAACTCACCGTGGCCTGATACTTGAGATTTGCCATTTGTCATTTGATTCATTGGCCGGTGCCACGAACCACTACCCAGGCCGTCATGAACAGGATCTTGATGTCGAGCCATAGCGACCATTTGTCGATGTATTCCAGGTCCAGCTTCACCCATTCGTCAAAATCGGTGATCCTATTCCGCCCTCGCACTTGCCAGAGACAGGTGATACCCGACCTGATGCTTAGCTTGCGCTTGTGCCAGAACTCATAACGTGGCAGCTCATTGACACCGGCCGGGCGTGGGCCCACTAAACTCATATCGCCTTTCAACACGCTCCACAACTGAGGCAACTCGTCGAGACTGAACTTGCGGAGAATACGTCCCACCGGAGTGATGCGAGGGTCATTCTTCACTTTGAACACTGGACCGTTCATCTCATTTTGGTGCATGAGACGGTCTTTCATCTCATCCGCGTTCGGCGCCATCGTCCTGAATTTGTAGCCTGTGAAGCGGATCCCATTCTGACCAACAACCCGCCACGGGTACAGGATGGGCTGGGAGGGTTCTGAAATCTTCAGGACCATGGCGATTAGCAGAAGAAGCGGAGAGATCAGCACCAATAATATGGCCGATATAGATACATCCAACAGGCGCTTGACGAATTCTGCCTCGGAATCCATCCGAACGTAGGCAGGGGGGTGAAGCACCACAGCCGGCAAGTTCAATGGCTGCAGCGGATAGCAGGCCAAGAGGCTCTGCCCTTCGTCAGGCAACAGCGGCTCGGGCACGATACGCAACGCTATTCCCAGCAATGTGCAGTCATTTATCAAGTGTTCAATCCAAGGGCCGCCGGATTTGGGTTGGATGACTATCATTTCGTGGATAGGGTGACTGAACAGTGTCTCTCGCAGCTCTCCTATGGGCCACAGGGGACTCAAGGCTGTGGTTCTGCCTCTTGAATGGGAGCCAGGCGCCTGCTCGTTGCTGTCAACACAAACATACCCTGCGATACAATAGTCAAACGAAGGGATGTGTTTGTCGAAGTGTTGTGCCATACGCTCAACTGCTCCAAGTGGGCCGACCAGCACTATTCTTTTGGCGTAGTGTCCTGCAAGTTGTCGCTGTAAGACGTACCAACGCAGCAACATCCTGTAGAGGGCAAGGCCGGCGGCACTGATCAGGACGAATGAAAAAACAAATAGCCGGCTCCCACTCGGGCCCTTGAGCGCGAATAACAGCAACGCTGCAACGGCGAGCCCGCCAAAGGGAGCCAGCAGACTGCCCAGGATGATCCGTGTGCGTGTCTGGCGGAGTAGCGGCTCGTGGTTACCCAACAGGCTCAGCAGCACAATGGTCAAGGGGACTATGGCCATCGCCACCCACAAGAGCTCTGTCAGGCGAGGGACCGGACCGAGTACAATAGGACCCAATAGTGTCTCAGCCCAGGCGACTGCCATTCTGCGTTGCCGAATGAGCGATTGCGTGAATGGCAAGAGCCAATGGCTGAAGAAGAAAGCCAGTGTTAGAGTGATCAGGTCAAATGCCAAGAAAATGCGCCGCGGGATCAATCTCCGCCTCCACTGCTGGACCTTGGCCATTCAAAGCCGAGTAACAGGCCACTTCTACCAGGCAAAGCAGGGTGGCCCGTCTTTCTTCGCGCTCCAGTCAAGATAGAAGATACACCTCGTTCACAACATCCCTCAGTCTGTCAACAAAAGTCCCCACGTCGAACTTCGATGCATGTCTGCGTATATCAGCCGGATCGAAAGTAAATGACTCAAGCTTGGCTACAGCCTCAATGAGGGCCTCAGGGGCTTGTCTGTCAAAGAAGACTCCGCCTACCCCTTCTTCGACCGTTTCCAGGACTCCTCCAGCCCGATAAGCCACCACTGGTTTGCCGCAAGCCTGTGCTTCAAGCGGAACTAGACCGTAATCCTCCTCACCGGGGAATATGAGCGCACGACAGTCACGGTAGCATTTGCACAGCTGCTCGTCGGAAACCCGTCCGGCGAATTGGATATTGTCGTTAGCCATCTGCTCGAGTCTCTCGCGTTCGGGGCCATCTCCCACAATCACTAGATTCCTCTTCAAGTGATTGAATGCGGAGATTGCCAGGTCAACTCTTTTGTACCGGTTCAAACGGGAGACGACCAAATAATGCTCTCCCCCTGCCTCGCCGATCGGATAGTGGGCAATGGGAATGGGTGGGTTGATGACAATGGCACTTCGCCTGTAACAGGCTTCAATTCGGCGAGCCACTGCCTTGGAACTGGTTATGAAGTGATGAACCCGTTGAGAAACTCCGTAATCCCAGTAACGCAATACAACACTGACCAGGGGTACCAAGGCACGGACGGCGCGCGGCAAGCTCAGCTGTTCTCGATAGGAAGGCCAATCCCAAGCGAGTCGGAAAGGTGCATAGCAGTAGCAAATGTGCTGTGTCGGAGGGTTTGCCAGAATTGCTTTGGCAGCATAGGAGGATGAAGTAAGAACGATATCGTAACGCGAGAAATCAATCCGGCTGAAGCCCCAGACCATCAGTGGCATCAGAGCCTTGGCCTGCATTTCTGTCTTTGCTATCCTCAAATGCCGCATCGGGCGAACGTCTAGATTTCGAAAAGCAGGATAGGTCTGCGAGGGAAAGTAAGCCGAAGTGTAGATCGGCGCATCTGGGAATGCCTCGTGCATATACTGAACTACCCTCTCGGCCCCGCCGGTGTTAATCAGCGCATCGTGCACAATTGCCACTCTCATGCCAGGTATGCCGCCAGTGTCTGAGCTGTCCTTTCACAGACTGCCGTATTTAGGTGCGTAGCGCTGTTCTGCTAGCCTTCTGCTGAACACTTCTCGTAGGATATTGAGAGCATAGGGGGGATACAGCGATTTCACCAAAACCGCCAACAGACTCTGGAATCCCTTTCTATGAAGCGCACACTTCATGCCGGCAGACAAGAAAAGGGAAGTCTGGAAAATGTATGGGAAGTTGATCTCTCCGACCTCCATTTCCGGGGGCCTTTCCGACAAAGACCATGATAGGAATTGGAGTCGCTCACATACTGTGCCATAGACGTCAACGTAGAGATCGCCCATTAGTCTCAGCACGTAAGCGACTTCCTTCTGCAATCTGCTCCTTCGAGCAAGTTCGGCAAACCGCTGGTAGTCACGAGATTGGAAGTGAAGCAGCTCGTGCAAAGTCGTGAGAAAAACCTCAAGTCCCACGCTACGCGTGGGAAAGATCGAGTGGAAATAGACATAGAACAGGTTGGCACCGGGCGAGAGGACTTTGGCCTCAAGCGCAATACCATCCACAACGCTCAAAAAGGTCTCAGCAACGACGTCATTCGCCAAGAGGGTCTTGTCACCGTGGACGAACTCCTCGACCATAATCTCCCCATATATGTCGAGGTCAAACCAGTCGAACGAATCGGTGGAACTTGAAGCAGGCCCCACACGCTTATAGTCCCAAAAGCCGACTTTGCCGATCCGGCCGAAGTTGTAGAAGTTGTTCCCCTTCGTATATTGCCGATAACCCACACTCTCCAAAGCGGTAGTAATCTTTGTTAAGTTCAAGTGAAGGTCATCAAATAGGAGAATATCGATATCATTCGGATTCTCCGGGTAGTGACGCAGCGTTTTCGTCACAGCGTACGACAACCCCAGTTCATCCAAGATAGGCGTTAAGCGATGAACATCCGTGTACAATTGTTTGTATCTCCGCAAGTTCTTCTCATAGTCTGGATGCAGGATATCCAGATTATTCGCCTCGTGCAGTTTCCATAAATACGAGAAGGCCAAGCGGTTCTTGCGTGCCAACTCGAAGAGCAGAGGCGACTCTTCTGGCTCAAGCATCTGCCCCTCAATGAAAGGGCTGCCAATCATCTGCAATAACCTACGGACATTTTCATCTCTTAGTTCCATATACGCTCTCGACTTTAGATGGCAATCGTGAAGCCTAACACGACGCTGTGGCAGCCCGAAACGCTTCAATCAGACCGGATGCTTGCTTGTTGAATGTGAACTGTTGGGCATGTTCCAACCCCTGCTGCGCGCACCGAGCGCGCAGAGTCTGATCAGCAAGCATCCGCTCCATCTTGGCACAGAGATCGTCAGAACTCAATGGTTCAAACAACAGGCCCGCCCCGCCCATTACCTCGGGTGTGGCGCCGATGTCTGCCCCCACGACCGGGGTTCCGCAAGCCATCGCTTCAATTACGGTCTTGCCAAACGTCTCATATAGAGATGGCTGAACAAACAGATGGGCTCCTCGGTAGTAAGGAAAGAGCTCTTCGTGAGGGACAAAGCCAATGAACTTCACCCTGTCCTCCACACCATAGGCTCTGGCCAGACTGCGCAAAGTATCCAGATAGGTCCCCTTGCTCGTCTTCCACACGTCAATCCGGCCGATTAGCGCCAGATCGTAAGGACACCGGCCTCGCCGATTCATCTTCCCAAAAGCTTCCACCAGGGTATGCACGTTCTTGTAAGGATAAATCATGGACACGAAAAGAATGTACTGCCCCTCAGTCAAGCCATGGCACCGTAGACCTTCCTTCTCTGTCAACGTCAAATCCCTGGGACTAAATAGTCCGTGATCCAGGGCCTCGCTTACCACACGGATTCGAGACTCGGGGACATGCAGGTGTTCGATTATGTCCCTTCTGCAGACACTGGAATTAGCCAGAAAAACTGTCGTCTGTTGCTTGGCAAACCAGGAAAGAGTTTTTCGATAGAACACTTTCGCTCTTTCCATCCCGCTGTCTTTTCGCCAATGGTGTGTTCCGTATAAATAGACCACTACTCTGGCTCTGCTAAGAGTCAGAAAGGGAGACAGGTTCATTGGAGAAAAGTAAACATCAATGCGGTGCTGCCACAATCTCATTGGGATGACGAACTGAGATACGATGATTCGCAGCAGCCAATGCTCATTGCTCACAAAACCGTTCACAAAATGAAGGTTGGGGTTCTCAAGACGGAATAGATGCCGATTCTTGGGACTGACGATCAGATAGTAGTGGTTCGCTGGATCCAGCCGTTGCAGCTCGGCCACGATCCTCTGGAAGAAGACCGTTGAGCCGGTAGGTTTCTCCGGGTTGTCGACCAAGGTGTTGAAAGCGATGTTCATACCTGCATATGCTCGTGCACAATCTGACGGATCTGGTTACCTACCAGATCTACAGGATAGGAGGTATCAACGACAGGGAACCGGAACTCTTCCGCAATGCGCCGGTACCTGGGACGCAGAGCACTTAAATAGGAGATGTGCGGCGTATCGCTTTTCCTTTGCAAAGCCACCATTTCATCTACGTCGCACACGATAACCAGGCTTGGTTTTGGAAGAACGTTCAGCAGTTTACGAATCAGCGAGATCTCTTCCTGGTCTGAATATCCAAGAATCTCACCCAAGTTGACCACAAGATCAAGAACATACCGGTCACATGTTATAGTCGACCTTCGGATCACATAGGGCCATAGGTTCCAATAGACCCAGATCACATAGTCCAGGAGCATGATGCCATAATAGACCTTGCGAAGGAATCGCCCTTTCGAGGCATGCTCCTGCCGCTTTTCACGGTAGGAGACATAGTCGCCTCTGATATCCTCCCCTCTGAGTACGGTGCGACGGGCAATAAGACGCAGGGGGGTGAGCAACAACGGCCTTGGATTCAACCAAGCGTACTTCACTGGCATTCCCCGCGCCCGGAGGTCCTGCAATAGCATCTTCGCACAGGTTGTCTTGCCCGAACCATCTATGCCGGCGAAACAAATTAAGAACGGTGGCTCTCTCAAGATCTCTTCTTCCCTGGCATCAGAGTATCATAGAGCGTTTCGAGACGACCAACTACGGTCTCCCAGGCATAAGTCCGCAGCAAGGGGTGGGAGATGGGACGCTTACCGGAGGTTCTCAATTGACCCACCGTCTCGACGAGTTGTTGGTCGTCATCGGCGAGATAGACCCCCATATGTGAGGGAAACATGTCTCTCAGGCCGCCCATTCGTCTCGTAACAACCGGCAAATTGCACGCTAGGGCCTCCAGGACGGACAGAGGGATCTCAATAGACGGCGATTGGTTAGGACCCTCGAACCCATCTTCGCCGCGCTCTCTCTGCCCCACCCCGGGGAAGACAAAGCAGTCGCTCATCTGATACACTTCTTCGATCTTGGGCAAATACTCCATAATAACCCTACATCCGGTCGCACTCAGTAGATCAAGCAACTCAGCATCCGGTTCGGCCCATGAAGTGGCGGCAACCAGGATCACATGAAGCTCCGGCTCACACGCCAGCCTGGCCAACAGATTAATCCCCCGACGTCGGGCGACAAACCCGACATGCAACACAACGTACCGGTCAAGCGGAACTCCATACTTTTCCCGGAGCGCCTTCTTTGCTTCCTGACCAACGGGCTGAAACCTGTCGGTGTCTACGCCACTCGGGAAGAACTGAGCCCTGAAGCCATACTTCTGAAACACCCGTGTGTGGGCAGAGGATTGGGAAAGCACCAGGTCCGGCTGAATCAGCCTCAACCACCTCAAGTGAGCAACAGGAATCACCGGCCGCGGCGCCGACATTACCGAGATCTTGCATCGTCCGATCCATTTCAGGAGCCACAAAACAACAAAGCTCCTGCTTTGCGGCCCGGTCAGATAATGGATAACATCAGGATTCCACTTGCGCAGTTCCCACATGACCTTTGGGGAAGTGACAGCCCTGGGCTGTATCGTCATGACAGGGTGACGCTGGCCCAGCACCTGCGCGAGGTTGTGGGCCAGGTTCCTCTCGCCCATGTCGCGCGGCTCTCGAAAATCGCCGACCAGACAGATCTTCATCGCCTGGCGACACCCGGCTTCAAGAGATGTCATCTCCCCGCGACGCTACCAGTCGCTGAGCGCGTCGCGCTCGGTACAGGCTCAATTCACGCCGTTGCCGCATCCGGAGTAGTACCGAACGAGCATGATGAACGCTATTGAGCACATATTGAAGGTAAGTTGCCGCCGGCCCTAGGTGTTTCCACGGCCAGGGCCCGTACATCTGCAGAATCATAAGATGCTCGGCAAGCATGCGCTTGCGTTGTTGAGCGGTCTTGGTGGACCCATGCATCCGAAAACAGGCTAGCGGAACCGGCAGCATATGGAACTTGATTCCCCTGCAGGCAGCTCGAATCCAATACTCCAGATCCATGCAAAAGAACAATCGCTCATCTAGCAAGCCGATTTCATCAACCACATTGCGCCGGAAGAAACTGGCTGGTTGACTGACGAGAGAGCGGCCATAAAACAAAGTACCCCAGTCGTACTTAATGACCTTCCTGTTGAAGATATATCGTCCGGCCGCGTCTATCATATGACAATCCCCATATACAAAACCGGCCTCTGGATGCTGTCGAAAGCATTCTGCAACTGCACTCAATGCCCCGGGCAGAAGCAGATCATCCGAATTCAGCCAGACGAGAATATCCCCCGTCGCTGCTTGCAGTCCCTTATTGATCGCGTGTGTTTGCCCGCGATCCGGCTTGCTGACCCAGCAGGCCAGGCGGTCGGCGTATTTCAAGATGGTTTCAGGCGAATTGTCGCTCGAGCCCCCATCAATTATGATGTACTCAAGATTAGGGTAGTCTTGAGACAAGACGCTCAATATCGTCCTTTCAAGGTAGACACCCTGGTTATAGGAGGGAGTAACTATCGATACCTTCGGAATGGACTCCATTCTGAAACCTCAGCGACTTCGGACAAACACCACGTTCCCCATCCCCGGATTGTACGGATCGCCAAAAAACTCCTTGTAGACTAAGAACCCAGCACCATCCAGGAACGCACGCACTTCGGCATATGTCGCTTGAGAGTCATACATCTCACAAACAGCAACCTCCGTATGGAGGAGCCGAACCGTTGCGACGACATTCAGTCCACCCTTCAATATCTCAAGCTCCGTGCCTTGCGTATCCATCCACAGAATGTCAACCTGGGTTACATCGTTCTCTTTGGCCCAGTCATCCAACCGTCTTACCGGCACCGCTATAGATTGGCTAAAGGCTACATCTGGATGCAGCGTCAAGTGCAGATTGGGCTTTCGCAGCGAGCTCGACTGGGTGGATTTCCCGGAAGAGATGAAGAACTCCGCCCAACCGTTGAAATCACTCAGCGCAATATTAAAGACGTTGATTGAATACTGTCCGGCCTTCAACAGCAACTTCGAGTAAGCATCGGGGCTTGGCTCAATGGCGTAGATAGTCGCTTCAGGATACACGCTGCGCCACTCAACCGTGTCCGAACCGTCGTGAGCTCCGATGTCAAGGATAACCGGGGAGCGCTCCTGAACAAGTTTGGCACACTCCATTTTGCGAAAGGTGGTTCTTCTGGCCCTGATCTTTCTGGCCACCCTGGCAACAAGTGACATCTCTACCCCTCAGGCAAAGCGATATTCTCTTGTGAACACGATACCAATGCTGCCACCAGGATACCAGTGATTTCGTGGTGTCTCATGGAAGTAAATGAACTGACGCTTGGTCACTAGTGCGAAATTGAGAAGTATGTCTGTGCAGTGGGAATTGTCTCCCAGCAGAATCGCCTGTGGACTTAGTTTATCTGCTATTGTCTCATATTCCTGTTCTTCATATGCGGATGAGTGATCACTATCGTTGATGAACAAGTCAATGGTCTGATCCAGTTTCTCTAAAGAGGCTATAGAGTCGCCGTAGAGTACTTTCCCGTATGTGGCGTATCTGCCACTAAGCAGGTAACCTGCTCTAGGATTGATGTCGGTGCCATAGTAGTAGCCGGCGTGTCCTTCCTCTGTATTCCTCATTAAGGCTGATGTCAATACACAGCTTCCCAAGCCTTTATCAACGCCTGTTTCAACAACTATTTTGGGCTTGACTGCCCTAGCAAAAGCGTACCACCCCAGTCGTCTCCCATATCGTGCGTCTAAGTCGGCAAATGCTCTTTGGTCGGAAACTAGGGTCGTATTGCGAATGTGTTGTCGTAGTTCGGTGTCGTTTTCCAATTCTGCAATATAACCAACAATCTCCCCGTATTGCCTTCCTGTAATGTCAGCAACTAGCGATGCAAGGTAGCTTCTGTTCATGGCAGTCAGATCGTAGGTATAATTCTCCGTTTCCTTTGATACAACCACCAAACAACCAATTCTCTCAACGGATGTATGAAATACCCAATTGCTGACTTGGCACGGCGAAAAAAAAGGACGGGGGCCTTGCCAATTCGGCGGTAGAGAAAGACTAGAACATCGCCGATGATAGGCAGTCGCTTAAGTGTGACTCTTAGTCCCCTCATCATAGAGTTCCTTTCCGATGAGCCATAACCCGGTGCATTCTTGGCTGAACCATTACATCCTCTCGTCCAGCTCCAAAAGATAGTTGAGCTCAAGAACGTCCCTCTGTGATGGTACGGCAAGGGCATCAATGTTCTCCATGCTTAGCGTTGCAGCGTCCAGGCAATACTTAATGCTTTTTGTCGGCAAGCCGGCATAATGCTTCAGCCCTACAAAGCGTTCCTGTGCCACATGAGCAATAATCTTGCCATCAACGATCAATGCTGCTGCCGAGTCATGCCCAATGTGTATACCAAGGATGTTCAATGTCTCATCTCCCTACATTTCTCCCAGCAAGATAGGGGGACCAAGAGATTGCCCCATGCGTTCTCCCCGCGGCAGGAGCTTCTGGGTTGGGATGAGCCTTCACTGCAAACCTGTCACGGTAAATCACCTCCGCCCATGATAACAGGATAACAAATCCGGCCAAGTATGAAAAGTTCTCGGAAAAGACCAGAGTCCGCAGCATGGACTCCAGCAGGCCGATGGTGATCTTGACGCCAATCCCGATGGCAACCGCTAGCTCTGCCGCAGTCACGTCATCGCGCCGCAACAAGAAAGTGACCAGCCCAAGAGCACGCATCAACAGGAATAACAGTGCTAGCGCCCCAACAAACCCGAACCGAAACACCATGAGAAGCGGCGTGGTAATGTCGAAACCTCCAGGCGTAGCGTCCAGAGCCTGGAATCCACCCAAACCTGTCAACCAAGCCAGCACCCCGGCGTCGGACAATATCTGCCAGGCAAGTCGCGTGCCTATTGGCAACCCTCTCCCCAATTCAAGTCCTGTCTCAATACCGGCGCGAAACTGCAAGAACTCCCACCGCATTGCCAGAGCGGGCACAGTGATCACCAGCAGATAGGCTCCCCCTAGGATTACGGCTAGTACGACAAGCTGTCCCAATCGCGACCTACTGCGCGCGCGTGCGACCACAAGTAGCAGCACAACTAGGAGATATGCTCCTACGGTCATAAGCGGAAAGGAACGCTGACCACTGACCAGGGCACGCAGCAAGATCAACAACCCCGCCGCACCATACCAGAGCTGGCGCTCAGGCTTCGTAAGTAACAGTACTAGAGCCATTGCACCTGCAACATATAGAAAGCCATCGGCGTAGCTCAGCCAAACACGCAACATACGTTCGCCAGCATAGTACGAGAACCGGGTATAGTCGTCGCTCGGAACGCTGTTAACAAACGCAAAGAGGCCACTGCTCGGCCACAAGGTTGTTACCAGGAGGCCAGCCGATACAATGACTCCGACCAGAATGTATGCGTTTACTAATTTAGGGATGTGCTGCACACGTGTGAGCCGCGTGAAGATGAAGAAATAGAGAAACGAGGGTAGCAGTGTCAGTATACCCTGCGGACTGATCCCGGTATTCCAGTACATGGCAACAGGGATTGCCAAGAGATGAATGAAGAGCATTATCAACACTGGCCAACGTAGATAGCTGCGATATGAGACACGGGCCGACTCTCTCTTCTGCAGAAAGGCCAGCAATACTCCGAGGAACAAGACAATATGCTGCGGGCGGATTGTGAATCCTCGGGATCCCAGGTTGATTGGGCTGCTGTCGGTCACGGCAGGAAAGGTGGAATAGAGGATCAGGGCAAAAACCGCCAATTCCTCGGGTCGCAGGGCAATGCGCAACGCGATCGCGCCCGAAACCAAGAAGAATGCAAATACCCTCAACAACGTTTCTAATTCCATTCTCAGGTCTTCATAGCCGAGAACGTTCCCTCGCAGCCTCATATAGCGCGATGACCTTGCCCAACACGACATCCGGCGCCAGGTGCGCCTCGGCGTAGCAACGCCCTGCCTTCCCCAAAGTCAGGCGCAACGCTGGCTGAGCCAACAGCTCACAAATCACACGAGCCAGCGCCGCCGGATCGTGAGGGGGTACCAATCGGCCCGTGACGCCGTTCTCAATCATGCAGGGCAACCCGCCCACGGCGGTAGCGATCACTGGCGTGCCGGCCAGCATTGCCTCATACACGATGTTTGGGCTGGGATCGTGCTGGGCCGGATGGACCAAAGCCGTCGCCACATGTAGGTGATGTGCTACAGTCTGCCTGTCCACAAGCCCCAGTTCGTCAATATGCATATCCAAGCCCAGTTGGCTCACCAGGGCTCGATAATCGGCTTCAATATCGCGCTCAACCAGCCCCATGATCCGCAGACGTACATCGGGATACACTTCGATTACTTGCTTGAGCGCCCTCAGGAGTTCAAAGATGCCCTTCCGCCGCTGAATGCCACCCGCGTACAAGAGAGTCCGCTCGGCTCGCGCCTCCCCCTCAGACAAATCGAAGAACAGTGGGCTGATCAGGTTGGGAATCACTGCTACATGCGCCCACGGGTTGAGCTCAGTAATAAACGGGATCGTAGACGCGTTTTCCACATTAAAGAAATGCCCCCGACGCACGGTGATTCGCTCAAAGAAGGCCGCAACCCGGTATCCGAGTGACTTCTTGGTAAAACCCGGCTCCAGCCTGGCGAGATGTTTCATGATCGACTGCATGTAGATCACGCATGGGTAGGCGCTCAGAACGCCAGCGTAGCCATATGCCACCTCCGTGCCGAACGCATGCACCACATCCGGCTTGATTTGGTCCAAAGCTCTTTGCAGCAATAACCGGTCGAGCTGGTAGCCCGATAGCAGCCGCAACCTCCATCTGCCTCCAGCAATCCCTTGGAAGGCAATTCCATCCTTGACGGTGTAACGATCCATGCGCAGTTCAGGATGCAATGCAACAATCGAAAGTTGAATTCCCGGTACCTCGCCGAGCGCCATAGCTAAATTTACCATCCACGGTGCCGGATGTTCGGGCCGTTGGACTCTGAAGTCACCGGGGGCGCGGAACACTTGGCGGAGTGGGTAAGGGCCCAGGAACGTGACTTTCAGCGGTTGCCGCAAGCTTGCAGGTGCCACTCGCATCCTCCTGATATGGTACTTCACGATTTGGCGAACGCGCCGTATAGGCTATGCCCGGTCAAGTGGTTGCGTAGGCTAGGCAACTTCAACACAACCTCTCCAGCGCGGCCTGACACAGCGAATAGGCCACGTGCCAGCAACGGCAACCCGCTCCGGAAACACAAAGGATCGTCGTAACCGACTCTTCGAAAGCGGTTCAGCCATCCTATCACAGCCTGTCGGCTGTGATAGGCCGCCAAAGGCTCCGGCATCAGTTTGACCACCCGCAGATCCAGGAGCTGCGCGGCCGTGCGGTAGGTCTTGGCGCACCAACGCGTCTGGTGGTGTGGCGGCATGTTGAGCAACGCACCCGGTGCAAATCGCAGGGACGACTCTTGGTTCGGTGTGGCAATTAGCAGGCGGCCGCCCGGTTTGAGCAACGCCACACAGGCACAGAGAAAGCCCAGCGGATCAGGCACATGCTCAAGGACCTGAAAATGGCAGACAACATCGTATGTCCCCGCTTCGGCGACAGCCAAGTCTTCGATCCGACCCACGCGCACATTTGATCCTCTCTGCTGGGCTTCGTCGGCCGCCGCATGACTTGACTCCAATCCAGTGGCGACAACACCGCGCTTCCGCAGCAGTTCCAGAAAGGCGCCACGGCCCGATCCGATCTCCAGCACCCGATCGGCGGGGGCAATATCGTCTAGCGCGACCCGGTACTCCCACTTGTCCGGCATATAGTACCAGGGTTGACTGCTGAGTTGCTTGTAGAAGTCGCCATCACCAACGATGCCAGGACTGAAGAACGCCAGTTCGCACTGCTCGCATTCAAATAGGCTGATAGTCTCGATACCCCCGGCGACAGGGCGGATCTCCACACCTGCACGCCCCCACCCTTCAACGAGTTGGGCAACAGACATGCGCTTGCGAAGATTAGGTCCAGGCTGACCGCAGAGAATGCAACAAGATGGATCTTGAGGCAGTTGGCTCACAGTCAGCCTCGGCCGACGGAATCGGGAGCAGAACACCCTGCCCTCAAGGCTATCCTGAGCTGCGCCGGAAGGGTATGCCGCACCACAAGCCGGGCGGCCCGAACGGCCAGATCTCCCGCTGTCTTCAGCAACATCAAGACCTTCCAGAAACAAGTTTCGAAGTGGTAGGATCGCATTGCAAAGATTGCCTCAATATCGGCGGTTTGTCGGAGGGCGAAGCGTCCCTCCGCCAAGACATTGGCCCGCATCTGGCTAATAACTGGTGGGGGTGCGCTGTCAAAGCGCCACAGCCAGTTACGGGTGCCAAAGTGGGTGAAGATCTCAAGACGATCCTCAGGTCGCAGATGGGTAAATAGCCGTTCCATCCGATCTTGAATGGTGAACGACTGTTCGCCACCTAGATTCGCGTAATAACGCCCCTTACGTAGTATTTGGTGCGGATACACCATGAAGTAGTGATAGGTCCGGACGTGGCTACCCAACAGTCGGGTTATGTTGCGTTTGACCTGCGTCGTCACATTTGCTCCCTGACTGTCAACGATGGTAGGCGGCCGGTGGTTGTCGTAACGGTAGCCGCACTGCCATCGGAAGATGCGCCGCACGGCTCCCCACGGTTCTCCCAGGAAACGATGGCTCATGATCAACCCGCCGTCTACGCAGTAGTCGAAACCGCCCCAGAAGTGATACATCTGGAAGGTCAGACAGGTTACCTCTGGGTGCGCCTGCAGGTAACTGAGCACGTGGGTCATGTCCTCCGGCTGGTAGAACTCATCAATATCCACTTGCCACAACCACTCACCCGTTGCGCGCTTGGCATAAGCCTGGCTCTGTTCGTTCTTCTCGCCCGGCCAGAAGCCATCTGGGTGACCCTCGTCTTCTGCCGTCACGATCAGGATCTTGTTTTGAGGATCCTCTTCAGCTTTCAACTGACGTAGGGTCTCCAAGGTGCCGTCCACCGAATGACCATCCGGCGTGGCGGCATGTGCCGCATATCCGGATGCTCCCTCCACTACGATGATCTCATGGGCCAAAGGATACAACGCGCGCACGTTGTAGCGCGTAAAGGGTTCACCGTTCAGGACAATGATCCCGAAAGTGACGCGAGGCATCCCGGCCACGGATCGGCTCAGCCTCTGGACTGCCGGCATTGATCCCGCTTGATCAGAAGATTCTCCACTGCCCGGAGTGTCAAATACGCGCCGTAGGCGTTCAAACGCAGTTCGTCCATGCCTAGGCTATGCAGGACACGACCGACTTTGGGCATCTGCAATAGATGCCAGTTCCAGGCGTGCCAAGATGTCTTTCGCCGTATCATCTTGTTGATCCAGCGGACATATTCGGGTTGCACCACTTCGCCAAGTCGGTGTTCGTCCAGGGGACGGACCGGAACGCGGTGCAAAGCCTGATAATTGAGCGTGTTCTCGCGCCTGACTCTCAGGCGCATGGAGCGAAAATCCCACCCCTGCTTCCGAAAGAACTCCCTTTGCCACACACGCTTTTCCCGGCGTTCAGGAGGCAGAGTCAACATCGAAAGGGCTATCTGTGGCATGAGAAAGGGGGACCAGGGCTTGAATCCATAATGCGCCGGGACGATCTGAATGTAAGAAAGCAGAATCAACTTGAACCGCATGGACTCTATCACGGTGTACAAAGGTGATACCAGCTTATCCTTGTGTGACTCGTAGTATTCCTCTCGCAGTCTGTGTTGACATGCTACCCGGCTGTATCTGGAATCGGCAGCCACGCTATGGCTGTATGCAAGACGCATAACATCTCCAGGGGACAAAATGGCTGGGATTTTGACGTTCCCGGCCCAGGCATCACCGATGATTCCGCTCAGGAGCGGGTTACCACCTTGCACCCGTGCTCGGATCTTGGCATAGAATTCCATTTGATACATACCATGTGCATGCGTCGAAATGCCAAAAAGCTGGTCCCAGTCATCGAAATAGTAGTGAAAGTCGCCCAATGGGATTTGCTCCCAGCGAGTCCCCAACGCCTCGGAGAGCTTTTTCGCGTAGACTACCTCGTAGGAAGCTGCTTGATTTTCCGCCAAACCATAGGTAAAAGAGCGAATACGGGTCTTGTCTTCGATGAATATATTGAGCAGGCGGGAATCGTGTCCGCCACTGGTCGGGATGATTATTTCACCCTCGACCGACTTCTCCCAGTCACGTACCGTTTTGGTGAGAAGATGCCATACGTCATCTTCACACGAGACTCTGCCGAGCCATCGCGCTGCTGGATCATCCATATGCTCAATCTCAAGCCGTCCGTTTTCGTGTACAGTAAGCCTGGAAGAATGGGGGAGAAACTTGACGTGCCGAACAGGCGTCTGCCCTAGAATGGAGTAGCTGCAATCGAAGAAGTTGTTAAGCCCCTCTGGATGAAACTCGACGTCGTCCCAATCTATGACATCATGGATATTGTGGCTCGCCCTACCAGTCGAATCATTGTAGAAAACAGGCTGTGAACCAAGCCAGTCAGTCTCGAATATTTGCTTCAACGCTTCACTTCCTTCAGATTTAGCATCATCTCATTCACAAGATTGGCGGTTTCGACAGTCCGCAGATCCTCCAGCTCGCCGCTCTGGATGCCAAGAGCCGTCACGATGGCATCAATGTGGCTCTCGCAAGCTAACAAGTTGTACTTCAACAATAGTCCCCGGCGATCAGCCTCCAGTACATCTGCTACAGGATTGCCAACCTGCTTGGAAAGCCACCTGCGCCATTTGGCTAACCGATGGAACAGAACTTGTATCAGATTCCCTGCTTCAAAACCAAGCCACAAACCATACCGAGAGCGATACATATGCATGGATACCTGCTGCCAGATTCCAGACAGTAAAGCGCGGTCCTGTAGCGGCTGGTTGCATTTAGATAAGTAAGTGGCATGTTGGCGAGCTTCCTGCTCGTCACTCCACCTGACTTGAGCACCCCCCTCTTGGTCGCTGATCACGGCTGTCTTAACAGAATAAGGTAGATTTCCAGACAATAAATCGCAGTCTGCCACTACCGACCAGCATGTGTTCGCAGTCGTCCATTGCCGGGGATCTGCCAGGAAATTACCTAGACCGTAAAAGATTACCCCTCCCTCATAAGTCTCATACCCTTGAGGCACATGGCCGTGGTGTCCATGGACAATGGTTGCTCCGGCGTCCACAAAGGAACGCAGCAGGTCTTGCCATCTTGGCGAGGGCCATGGGGACATTTCAGAGGCACCGTGCACCGACACAACAACGATGTCCACCTCGGCTTTCAGCTTGCGAACCATTTCATGCACAGACGGCTCTATGGCCGCAACGCCAGCGCGCCAGGCCGACGCGGCTCCGAATTGAGTTTCACAGCGCGCCAAGATACCGATGCGCATACCATCCGCAACGCAAATCACAGGCGACTGAGCGGCATAAAGATCCACTCCAGCACCCACTGTTGCCACATGTGCCGCCTGGCATAATTCCATCGTCTGCTGCAAGCCCGCCGGCCCATAGTCCATCGCGTGATTGTTGGCCAGGGAAAGACAGAGCGGGTACAAAGAGCGCACAAGCCTTGGCACAGCGGCGAGGTTGCCGCGAACAGTAGGCCCCGCTTTCGGGCGGGGCGGCACGGCATAGCGGAGCAACGGCGTTTCCAGGTTGGCCAGGATCAACTCCGGCGATTCATCGCCATCCGGCACTGTGTCAATACTGATCTGAACTCCGTCAACTAGCCAAACGTCGCCGCATAATCGTAGCGTCATCAGGTTGGTTCTACCCTCTCACGCCCGTACGAACATGCCGCACGGCCGACAGGACAGCATCCACTACTCTTTCGCGCCTGTAATTCTGCATATAGACTGCCAGGCTGCTTGCGTACCTGGCTGACGACTCGCGCTTGAACTGGAGCCACCTGAGCAACAGGTCGGCGGCGCTGCCTGGGTGGTACACCTTTCCCAAACCATACTTCCGGGTACGATGGCGTAACAGTCCCCGATCAGGCAGCAATACCGGCTTGCCACGATCCCAAGCCTGCAAAATGGTTCCGCTCGACCCGTACACGCGCGTCGTGGAGACCAGACGCTGGGTCGAATCGAAAAAAGCATCAACCGTGCGCCATCCCCAGACTTGGCGGCCCACTTCGAAGAATCGTCCTTGTGCTCTGAGTTTCTCCCTGATCGACTGCACGTCTACATCGAAGTGGTCTTTGCCATCGTCAAACCCGCAATGGACGAAACAGGTCTCCTCGTCCTGCTCTGCCAGTTTGAGAAGAGTGTCATAACCCTTGTATCGCCGGGCGATACTGAAGTACAACAAGATGTGCCGATTCTGCTGACACCTCAGGAAACGCTCGTAGGCTGGCACGACCTCTGCGTATTCCGCTTCCGCCTCGCCATCCTCCTGCCAGGCAAAAGGGCGGAAGATGTCGGGCAACCAGATGAAGGGATAGCCCTTGGCTTCAGCGACACGCTCGTCTTGTACCAGGATGGCGTCGAGAACCCCCTTCGCCGCCAGATCCTGTTCGTAGAAACGCCTTTCGCGGTTCAGAGGTCCGATGCGGTCACGCACTGCCCGAAGCCGCTGGCGCAAGGACAACCCTGGCGCCAGCAAGCTTTCTATACCCACCCAGTGATCGGTTCCGTTGAACACGCCGATGTTGTGGCCGTGCAAGCGCGGAGCCTGGCCGTCTGCTATAGACTTCAACTCGTCCCGCAACTCATCACCACAACAGAACAATGACACCTGGACGGCGTGGTCCATCTGGAGTCTCACGAGGTCTCCGACAGGCAGACGCCCTTCTGTCCTCGCCGAAGACAAACGCCATGGATCGAGAATGACCACATCAGGATGCCCGCGATAATGTTGGATATACTTCCACGGATTCTGCACGACGTCACCACCGAGGCCAACCACCAGCAGCACCTGATAACCTAACTCGAGGAAGATATCGGTGAACACATCACAGAAGACCTGCCGGTGCCCATCTAAATTGGCTGAATAGACCATGGCCCTGGGTTTTGGCATATTTCTCGTCACTTCACTTCCGCGGCACACAACTCATACTTGAGGACTCAAGACCTGCGTGGCTGGCTTAAGATTAGCGAGCCATAGGTCAAGGCATGGGGCACTGGCATTGCGATCACACGCATCAAAGTCTCCCACCGTGCTTGTCGAGGAACAACGATTCTCTCGAAGACCACGAGGACGGCGAACCCTGCCAGGCCTCCTAACGCCCCGACAGCGTAGAGAGAGAGTGCAGTCGCGGGCGCATATGGCAACAGAAGGCGGGTAAAGGCCATCCAAACGCCGACCATCAGGAGAGGTGAAACCAGCGCCTTCGTCCACTCATATGAACGTGCCTCGGGGATGACCAAGCGCTGCACCCAAACCACGTGGACAATGACGACAACCACCACCCACAATTGTGCAATGCTGGCCCCTACATAACCTACCCTGGGGATCAGCAAGAAAGCAGTGATCGAAAACCAAAACCCCCTGGGCTAACTGGATCACTGAATTTGGCTTGCGAAGACCCAAGGCATAACTGGTGTAGTAGGGCACAATGTCCAGAGCCTGGAAGAACCCCTTTCCCTGACCGCTGCCAGGAGTTCAATCACGCCCTTCCGCCTGTCGATCGTGCCAGGGAGCAAGAATAGGGTCCTAACCTCTGGAAAACCGAAGTGCTCTTTCGGATCGGCAAAGGGCGTGATGTCGAATCTGTAGTCTGGCAGAAATCGAAACTTGGCTGTTCTCATGACCCGATTGTAATAACCCGGGGCCAGGTGGTCGAGGGTTAACACCTCAGCGACCTCAGGATCATGACACGCCAGCAGGGTTTTGGCATAACTCGGGAGCCATCGTCTGAGGGTCACCCAGTGTCTTGTTCGCTTTGAGCTGAATTGTCTGCAGTGCAAGAACGGCTTGCTCAAAACACCCACTACTTTTGTCTTAAGACTGCCAGGACGGGAGAGAGCAATAGACTTCAGCAAAGAATCAAGGTTGAGGGCCACGAAACACACTGCCGCGCCATCTGCTTCGATACACCGCCTGAGCAATTCATAGCGGTCAAGCGCAAGACCGTGGCTCTGCCTTTCCCTGTCTGAAAGCACCTCCTCGTGGGGGCGAAAGGTCACATTGCTGCCTGAATGGCCCTGTGTGTTTGGGATGTAGGGCCCGCACCAGTCTCCATGCATCTCCAGGAAGTCCTGGGGCACCCAGACGTCCAACTGCCAACCTGGTTCCAACTTCCGGAAAGCCTCGACGATACCCCGAATCCAGATGGAGCAGTGGCCTTCGGATCCGACTTCGAAATATGCTATATTCTTGTGCAATATGCACGCTCTCGATTCAGTTTGGCTGCCTTCTAATACTTTTTGAACGCAGGAGGTGCTCATGGCACTTCTCATCTGTGGACCTCGATACAAGAACCATTCGCCCACCCCTTCTTCCCTGAATGATATCCCCGCGACCTAGAACCTTTTGAACTCGTCCATTATGAGTGAGATCCATTATCTCCCAGTCTCTTTCCATTAACCAGTCGGCTATGTCAGATACGAAGTATCCGAAACCAGCTGTCGTGTTATTGTCCAATTCGATGAGAATCCTCAAGTTCGGATTCGCCTTGATTGTCTGCTCCATGCCCTTCAGGACATGCAATTCTGCTCCCTCTACATCTATCTTTATGAGATCCACTTTGTGTACCCCATGCTTCCGAAGATACTCATCCAATGGGAGGCATTTTACGGTATTGGACGCAAAATCCTGACCCATCGCCCACAGCTTAGTCGTAGCCTTACAGGTCAGAGTGGAGTCATTATCCGGCCCCGGGTCATGTGTCTACCTTGGTGTTCCCACCAGGGCAAGCGAGCAGGACTGGCCTCCAGTAGCCCGCTCTTGACTCGCTCTTCCGATTCTTCTGGTCTCCAGTTGCAGACAAGTAGCACTGCGGTTATTAGATCCTCCCCATTTTGGGAGTGGGACCTCCCATAATCGCGTCTAGACAACTGCCTAAGAAGGTTCACGCATCAATACTCCATTCTATAACAGGAGCAATCTGCCCCGGTCTCTTCGCTGTCCAAAGCGGAGAATCACTCAGACCACCTTGCACAGTCAGATGGATTGAGGGAGCATCTACTCCTGGCCTGAACAGCCACTCCCTGAAGTGTAGACTTCCTATCAGCTCGATTCTATAGACACCCTCATTCAAGAGCCTCTTCTGCATTCTACTCTTCAAGACACAAATGCCTTTTGTGAGCTTTGGCCACTTATCCTCAGCAGAGTCCGTTTGATATGACCAGTAGAGCAAACCACCATCCTCTGCATAGATCGCATAGCCCACTGTCAGCGCTGGGTCAATAGTGTTCACCTCACCCTCCATCTCTATCCACGTCTCAATATCATTACTAACCGGCATACCCACGCTGTTGCCAAATTCGTCTGCAATACGAAAACGAAGTGGCTTGAACCAGGGATTCTGATGTTCATTTCCCCGATTTGTCCACATAGACTTCTGGGATTGAGCATCTTGGCCAAACAGATATGCCTTGATCAAGGAACGAACATCTCGCGTCGGAGGGTGCTTCAACCGTCCGGTGTCTAGTAGCAATGCATCTGTGCAGATTCGTTCAACTGCATTCATGTTATGACTCACGAATACCACCGTCCGCCCTTCTCCCGCCACCTCCCCCATCTTGCCCAGGCATTTCTTCTGGAACTCAGCATCCCCCACCGCCAGCACCTCGTCCACCAGCAGGATCTCCGGCTCTAGATGCGCAGCCACAGAAAATGCGAGTCGCACCTGCATGCCACTGGAGTAGCGCTTGACCGGAGTGTCGATGTATTGCTCCACCCCGGCGAAGGCCACGATCTGGTCGAACTTGCGCTGCACCTCCTGGCGCCTCATTCCCAGAATTGCGCCATTCAGAAAGACGTTCTCCCGTCCCGTTAGTTCGGGGTGGAAACCGGTCCCGACCTCCAGCAACGACCCCACCCGGCCGTAGACTGTTGCCTGGCCCTCCGTCGGCTCGGTGATACCGCACAGTATCTTGAGCAGGGTGCTCTTGCCCGCCCCATTGCGGCCGATGATGCCCACCACCTCGCCCTCCCTGACCTCGAGAGACACGTCCTTGAGGGCCCACACCGTCTCCCGGCCATCGCCATAGCCCCGTGCCATATTCCACAGCCGGCCCGGAACACCCAACAGCTCTTCCTGCAACGTCTTGTAGCGCCCTCCCTGCTGGCGCTGACTGGTGATGCGATAGGCTTTGCCCAGGTTTTCCACTCGGATAGCAATATCGCTCATACTATATCACGTCCGCAAAGCCGCGCTCGATGCGGCGGAAGATGAACGCCCCGCTGACAAAGGCCACCAGGGCACCCAGGGTGGAAATGGCCACCATCTGCACCGTCAAGGGGCTCTCTCCGCCCAACAGCGCCCACCGAAAGCCCTCGATGAAGCCCATGGCTGGGTTCAGGCTGTACAGCAAGCGCCACCGCTCCGGCACGACACTGGCCGCATAAGCCACCGGGCTGGCGTACATCCAGGCCTGGATGACGAACGGTATGGCGTACATGAAGTCGCGATAATACACGCTCAAGGCCGACAGCCACAGGCTGACCCCCACCGCGGTGACCAACGTCAATATCAGGAACAAGGGCAGTGTCAGCAGGCGCCAGGTGGGCGCCACCTGATACACCACCATCAACACCACGAACACCGCCAGCGACACGGCGAAGTCAACCAACACCGCCCCGGTGCTGGCCACCGGGATCGACATGCGAGGGAAATACACCTTGGTGATCATGGCTGCACTGCCCACCAGGCTGTTGCCCGCCCGTTGCAATGATTGGGAAAACAAGTTCCACGACAACAAGCCAGCAAAAGTGAACAGCATGTATGGCTGGCCATCGCTGGGCATCTTGGCGAAGTTGCCGAAGATGACGGTGAAGATCAAGGCCGTGATCAGGGGTTGTATGATCACCCACGTCACGCCCAGCAGCGTCTGTTTGTAGCGCAGTTTCACGTCCCGGCCGGCCAGGATGAGCAGCAGGTCCCGGTAGCGCCATAGATCACCCATATTGAGGGCCGCCCAGCCACGAGTGGGCCGGATGACAGTCACCGGGCGGCGGTCACGAACAGATACCGCCTCTGGTTGAGTTACGCTCACGACACCTCCTCCAAAGCAACGGAATGAGTCATCACCACAAAGCCTCCAACGAGGTGGGGAGATATGTCGGTCAGACCTCCCCCCGCACCTGGCCAATCATCAGAACGCTCCTGCTGGTTTCGTCCGGTCGCGCTCCAGTGGCTGTAATACTGTCAGCCGTTGCTTGCTTCTGACTTGTCGTCACTTGCCACCCGGCCCGCATCTTCTCGCGGGGTTTGTCACTTACCATTTGCTATTTGATATTTGTCACCTGCCCCGCTGTCCCTCGCGGGGTCTGTCATTTGAACCACACCGGATCCCAGTCGTTTCCTTTCATTCTCCAACTTGCGCGCCAGCAGGCGCTGACAGTGTTCTTGATGCCAGGGGTAGTCGCTGTTCCCGATACCAGTCGACTGTCTGGCGCAGGCCGGTGCGGAAATCTCTGCTGGCCCGGAAGCCGAACTCGCGCTGAGCCCGGGTCACGTCCAGACACCGGCGGGGCTGCCCATTTGGCTTGCTAGTGTCCCACAGGATGTCTCCCTTGAAGCCGGTCATCTCCGCGATCAGGTACACCAGCTCCTTGATGGAGATCTCGAAGCCAGCGCCGATGTTCACCGGATCCGGCTGGTCGTAGCGTTCGGTGGCCAGCACGATGGCCTCAGCGCAGTCCTCCACGTACAGGAACTCCCGCGTGGGGCTGCCATCGCCCCAGACGACGATATGATCACCCCCGCTCTGCGTGCCATCCACACATTTCTTAATCAGGGCCGGAATCACGTGGGATGAACTCGGGTCGAAGTTGTCACCTGGTCCGTAGAGATTGACCGGCAGGAGATAGATGGCGTTGAAGCCGTACTGCTGGCGGTAGGCCTGCCCTTGTACCAGCAGCATCTTCTTGGCGAGGCCATAGGGGGCATTGGTTTCCTCAGGGTAGCCGTCCCACAGGTCCTCTTCGCGGAAGGGCACCGGCGTCAACTTGGGATACGCGCAAATGGTGCCGACGCTGACGAACTTCTCCGCCCCCAAGCGCCGCGCCTGCTCCATGAGCTGGACTCCCATAATCAGGTTGTCGTATAGAAACTCCCCGGGCCGGGCCCGGTTGGCGCCAATACCCCCCACCACGGCGGCCAGGTGGATGATGATATCCGGACGGGATTGCTCGAACAGCCGCACGATGTCGGCCTCCCGGCGCAGGTCACAGGTTGCGCTACGGGGTATGAAAACTTGCTGGCAGCCACGTTCCCCCAGCTTCTCCACCACGTAGCGGCCCAGGAATCCAGCACCGCCTGTCACCACAACACGCTGGCTCTTCCAAAACTTCTGACTACGTGGCCAATCGTTGGCCATTGGTTATCTATCCTTTGTCATTTCACACTGTTCGGTTTCGGCTTGTCCGGGGCGGGCTGGGATACTCGCACGTCAACCACGCCAGCCTGCCCCGCATCATCCCGCGTCGCGGTGCTTGCCACCTAGTGCTTGTCCCCATTCCCGCCGGGTTTCGCGGGATTTGCCACCTGCCCCGCATCTTCTCGCGGGGTCACTTGAACCACACCGGATCCCAGTCGTTGTAGGGGTTGTCGCTCAGGTTACCCGGGTTGGTGCCCGCATAGCCCATCCCCTGGAAGTCCATCACGTAGATCTGGTCCCGGCCGTCGCGGTTGGAGAAGAAGACAATATGCAGGCAGTCGGGCGACCAGCTGGGGTGTTTGTCCCAGGGCCACTTGTTGTCCGTCAGCCGCACTGTCTGCAGCGGCTCGTCGGCGGTGGCAGAGCTTAGCAGATCAACCACGAAGATGTCGTCGCCGGCCGTCTCCTGCGACGTGTAGGC